>WNFD01000018.1_pt1 | contig 132782 bp, 122 predicted proteins | sample 5400491 | NCBI WGS metagenome assembly WNFD01 (sample SAMN13153343, study PRJNA577476) | soil metagenome | isolation source: 120 cm saprolite under Douglas fir tree site 2 hole 2 replicate 2 | place: USA:California | collected 2015-04-18 | reverse complement strand
CAAAGTAGTTGGCTTCGATGCGGATTGCCTCCCGCAGCTCTGGGTCGCGCACCTCTAGCGATCGCAGCGATCTTACCAATTTCTCGATGCGGCCTTTGTCCAGCCGATTCTGGTGGTACATCATCCAGCGCTTCTGCTGAATCTGGTCGTTGGGGTGTAGGGCGCGAGCTAACTTCCAGAGATGTTCGCGAGCATGGTAGAGGTCGACGATCTGAATGGCGCCGGGAAAATGTAAATCGGCAAGGTTCCAAATCCATTCGGCCCCGTCGCCGAGCACGACTTTGAGGCGGGCGCGACTCCAACCGCGTTTCCAGGCCTCCCAATAGATACGCTTACCAAAAGTCTCGGCGCATTCGATGGCCCCGGTGTAAGTGGTGGAATCAGGATCGCGGATGGCATAGCCTTCTTCGTCCCAGGTGGATTGCGTGAACACGCAGCCCAGCTTGGCCTCGCGGGTATGGGCCGATTGGCCTGCCGTCTTGCCCGGTCGATCCGCGGTCTCTTTTTTCACCATGGGCACACCCGTACCGTCCATTTCCACGTATAGCACGGGAATCGGTGGGCCCATCATCTCCGGCAAATCCAGTTGGAGAGCGCGGGCGATCTCTTCTTGTTCTCGCTGGACGATGTCTTCCCCAATGGCTTCGGCGGTGCGCTCCACCGCCTTGGTGGTCACCTCCAGGCCGGCCAGAATCTTCATTTGCTCCTTTCCCCGTTGGAAAGCGGTTTGGTGCCCGACCCAAGCCAACATACGGCGTACTCCCGGAGTATTCTTGGTCTGCTCCACATCCAGCTGTTGATCGACGGGGAACTGGCCTTCTCCGCATTGCTTACAGAGGTAGTAAGGCCGGCTCAGTTCCACCTCTCCCAGAACACTGAGCAGACGCTTGGCACGTAATTCCAGGTAATGCGCCTGCTGGCCGCAAGGGCAAGGCCTGGTGCGTTGATCCAGAGTCGGTTCTTCGTAGTGCAGGAGTTGTTGCAGAGCGACCGCTCCTACCTGGTGTAGAGTCGCCCGCAGGCCCATCTCCACCGCTTCCAGATCGGTCTGCCCCGTCCGGCGCCGCTCGGCGAAGATCCGGGTTAACCAGGCATTGACTTCCCGCGAGACCTCTTGATGGAGTGCAGCAGCCGTTTTTTTTCCTGGACGGTCCAGCCGCCGGGTTCTTGTTCCCGACGAAGCTCACAAATCTTCTGGTTGAGGACGATCAGCTCGTCGGTTAGCTTCTGCAGGCGATGGAACTCGGCGACCTCCTGCTGGGCTTTGCGCATGGCGGCGGGGCTGGGAAAACTCTCATTGACCGTCTTACCCTTGACTTTGCGAGTGAGACGGAACTGAGGATCATGCCCGGGGTCATTGGGACGGGCACAATGACAGGTCGGTTTGCCACAGAGACGCCGGGACGCGGTAATGGAGCCGGGGCGGAGATCTCCCAAGCCAAGGAACTCCTGCAACAGTCGGGTACGTTGGGCTTCTAAGGCAGAGAGAAAATCGGGCACGGGTGGTGCCTCCTTTCTGAGAGTTATAATACTCTCAGAAAGCAGACTAGATCCAGGAGAAGCCAGCAGTCCCAATTCCTATGTCGCGCACCTCTGCCCCCCTGGTCGTTTGACGGGGTGAGAACATAGCGGGATGGAATATGCACTCGTCGAGATAGTAACCCCTAGTTAGCCAGATAGTAAATATGCGGTTCGACCAGGAGTCATTTGCCATCAGCCGTGCCTGGGTCCTCCACCGACTTCAGCTCCGCAATCCGCTTCTGCATCGCCTGTGCAGCCTTCAGCCTGAGATAAGCGTCGCAACCAATTTTCATCTTGGCCACCTCATCCAGCGTAATAGGCTGCGTCTTGTTCTGTCCCTGATTTGTCATCGTCGCGAGCCGCGTGAGGTCCGTGATCATGGCGACAAACTCGGTACTTGCACCAAGCGGCTGGAATGCAGCATCGATGGCTCCGTTGAAACTCTCAATGTTGCCGTCCCAATCGCCGTACACAGTCATCGCTTCCTTCAGAACGAGAGCGAACTCCACAAGTAAGTTTGGCTCAAACTGAAAAAAGATGTCATTCTTTGCCATGAGTGCTAGGGCACGGAAGTACCGCTTATAAGGAGCCTGCTGACGCTCGTCGCGGAGCATCGCCATGTGAGAAAAAACGAGGCTGACGTTGGTCAGGTCTTCACTTCGCAGCGCCTGATTGCCCCAGGAGAGCTTGAGTTGTGGCGCGCGCTCGATGATGACATCAGCTTCTTCCTCAATATCGACTACGCTCTCGGCATATTTCGATACGAAGGTCGGCAGATACCACCAGAAGAATCCCATCGTACCGATGTTGAGAGCGATCGCTAGCAGATATGACGATTGCATCCCTGATTCCCAGACCATTTGCCCCTGGAACGTTTCGCGAGTCGGAATCATTCTCTCAGTCAGCTTCTGCGTCTTTGCGGCAGCGCAGTTGAAACGTGACGAAACGGGCCAAGGTGGGGAATGGCTCTCGTGGACACCAGTACAGAGACATGCTTATGTTTACGGGTTAGTTGATGGCTATTCGATGGGATTCTACGGCGCATGCCAGTTGGCCGACCAATTGTTCGAGACAGACAAGGCACATCGTCTCGGTGACGAGCACCACCCGACCGAGGTTCCTTCTGGCCGTTGTCTGGCTCATCGAGGCGAGTTTTCAAATAAAAGTTTCGACAAAGAAGGGCACCTTGATCTCAGCGCTTATACAGATGTCATCACAGCCTTCTACAAGGGCCATCCTAGCTGTCGAGACTTTCCCTTTTCCTTCCTGTTGCAGTCGCTTAGCTCGAAGCACGCAACCGCCGACCAACTGTATGAGATGGCTTTGAAAGGCGGATTTGAGCACTACCCACGTAGTCGTCAATGGTGCAGTAGCGCGGATAATCAAGGACCGAAGCCATAACTGTTGTAAACAGGCGATATCGCTCACAACCCGGTCAGTGAGAGACACGGGGATGTTTCGCGAACTACGGAGCGACGTACCGTTTGCATTATTTCTCGTAGCCGAAGAACCTGAGCAAGAGCTTCGCCACGGCGCTCGAAACATCGTTCTCACTGCCGCCCTTGGACATGTCACTCAGAACCTGTTTATCCATTCGTCGTCCCACAGAACCCAGCCATTCTCCTCGAACAACCGTCGCAGATTCTGCCTTTCAGACGCGTCTCTGAGTTTGGGAGCAGCAAAATAGAACGCCACGGACGGGGTAGGAAGGCAACTTCCCGCTTCCCTCAGCTGAGTGATTATCCGGTTGGTCACAACGCTACGCACGTTGGCATCAGTAAACAGTCTGTACTCGTCCGGTTCGTTGGCTTTGGCAAAACTGGAGAGCCGAACGCCGTGGGAGTCAAGGTACGCAGCACATCCAACGAGCCGCAATTCATTTGTTGCAGCTTTATAGGCGACAAAGTCAATTTCTCGCGGCGGCCAAGCCCCATTGATAGTTGCTTTATCTTCCGGTGTCAGCCTCACCTTGAAACCGGCGCGAACCCAGAATCCTTCTCGCTCCAAGAGCGTCCTAACGAGCGACTTCAAAGGGTCATCCATATACAGTGGTCTGGACGATGATACATCTGCTCAAGTGTTGTTGTTGAAAACAGGCCCTAGCGCTCACGATCCGGTCAATGAGTGACATGGCGATGTTACAGCAGTTGAGAATCGGGCTACCTCTTCTCACGCAAAGTTCGTTGCAACCCCGCCAGACCACGCTAGGCTACGTTGCTGCGTTCATTTTGCATACCTTAATTGTTTACACCTGCGCCATCAATCTTTCTCAGTGGCTAGTGTTCCATTGGTTCCGGTGGGTCGCGCCGATATTCAGTGTTTCAACTAGTGTCCCGCCTCCTGATTGGTACTTGCAGCATTTTGAATTGATGACGATTCTTCCCGCTCTGTTGACAGGCTACGTCAACGTGGCGCGGTTTCTGCCGAATGCTCATCGCACTCTCCTGCGTGAAGGCCGCCATTCGATTGCGACTTGGGCATGGGTTTTGCCCACGTTGGTGCTGTTGTACAGGATGCTGGAATACCGCGCCCCTGCGTTCAGACGGTCGCGCCAACTTTTCAGAATCCACTTGCCAGCGACCCTATTCGGGTGTGGGCACAATTCTCAGTTACCGCACCGTTTTACGCCGGGGTTGCGTACAGCTTGGGTGCTCTGGCCTCGAAGCATCAGTTGCTAACCAAACTTTTCACGTTTGAAAAGCGAGGGGAAACGACGACCCCGGTAGGGCCATAGCCCTACTCCATGCGGTCAGACGAAACGACTGACCTTGGTTGTCGCAACCAAGGCAAACCCCTTCCTAGTGGTCAGTGGGATACTGCGTATCGAACGTTGACCGAATGGGACCCCTCGACTCCTGCTTGAATACACGCGCCTTTTCCGGGTAGGCGACAACAAGCTCGGTGCTCGTCTCCCAGTGCGGCTCCACATTTATTTGACCACGGCCACCTGATGAAATCGCCCCCTTGTTATCGTCGGCCACAAACCATCCTGCCTACGTGACTTTTCGGTCCAAATGGGAGTAGATTCAGCCGTCAACCTGGAGTGTGTCGCCATGCGCCTATTCTGGTTTGTTGCGAGTTTTCTGCTGGTGTCGTCGTTCGTGGCTAAGGCTCAAACCGACGAGAGGAACCATCCAGACGGACGAATCACGGGGACCGTTGTTGACCAAGCGCAACAGCCTATTGCTGGGGCTTCTGTCATGGCGGTGGAAACCCTAGATCAGAATCTAAACAACCCCCCGTCAGCCAAGTCGGATTCCGCGGGCCAGTTTGAGATTAATGGCTTGGCGTTGCGCAACTATCACGTTTACGCCTCGAAACCGCGGGAGGGGTATCCCGAGGCAGACCCTGCTTACAGGGATGAAAACCAAGCTGCCATCGCACTCTCACCAGACCAACCTTCAGGTAGCGTCATCATAACGCTCCGCAAGGCCGGCATGCTCATCACAGATGTTAGGGACAAAGCCACCGGGAAGCCCGTGAGTGCCTCCTACAAACTTTCAGTGCCAAAAAGGTGGCAAACGCAAGGGGATCTTTCGTATCCATTGCTAGTTCATCCTTCGACTGACGTTATGCTCGAAGTCTCCGCCAATGGGTACAAAACGTGGTTCTATTCCGATGCGTCAAATCCGTCGCGCCCACTGCCACTGCGGCTGGAATCGGGCGAGCAGAGGTCACTGAGAATAGAGCTAGAGCCTGAAGAGAATGGCAGCGCAACGGATCGCTAGCCCGGGACATTGTTGACGTTAACAGGCGATTACACTCACGACCCGCATTACTGGTGAAATGGTACGCCAACAATCCTACCCGGCAGCCCGAACCTAATTGACGGACTGCTGCAAGATGAACTTCTTGGTTTCATCAATCTCGAATTGCATCTTTCCTCTGGTGGCGTTGTGCAGGTGTTCGAGCAATAGCATTGTGACCCTCGGCTGTCGGTCACTGCACGCTGTGACACACCGGGACGGGCAAGAGAAAGCCAAGCGGAGAATTGTAAGCACGTCTTTCAATGTGTCTGGAGAGGTCATCTCGCTATCGGGTATCACCTTCACAATTGCTACGGCGGCCATGTCGCCAGACCAGCCGAAGGCCTTGGCGTCCCAACCCATATAAATGTGAGAGGTCGTGACTCTGCGAACGGCGTCCTTCACGGATGCGAACGATGCAAAGTCGTCAGGCTTGCAGTCTTGCCCGGATGCAACAAGGGCCACAAGAAGGATTACGGTTAAAAGTAGGTGGGCAGTCTTCATATCAGTTCCGTCCTCACCGCTATTCGCAGGGGCGGCTAGGGCCACTGTACGCCGACATCCGCGGAGGTTTCCATAGGTGTTGTAAACAGGCCATTACACTCATTGAGACTTCCGGGAGACGGGAACCACGGCGCCCGCCTTGCTAGCCCGCCCAGCTCAGTCTTAGCCCCAGTGCAGCTCAACTTCAGCTCCAACTCCGCGCCATCGCAACGTCATCCAGCCCATCTCCGCTCCCACAGCGCGAGCGAAGCGAGCGAGCGCTGCTCAAAGTCAAAAACAACATCAACACCAACGGCAAAATCTTTACAGCCTAACTGTTTACTACTTAATCAAGCGCTCTGAGACTCTCACTTTCCCTTCTCCCCCTGGTCGTTTGACCCCCGTTTTCTCCGGACTGTAATATCAAAGTAACTAGCTATCAGCACGCAGCAATCAGCACTTCGCATTTGGCAGCTGGCATTTGGCACCCAGCACTTGGCATGTACACGCCGGGCTGCCCCAGATGTGCATTGGCCGATTGCTCAGTGCCAATTCCTAAGTGCTCAAAAACCATGCCCCACGATTTACCCAAATCCTACGAGCCGAGCGCGATCGAAACGCGCTGGGCCGACTACTGGATCAAAGAGAAACTTTTTTCGGCGCCCACCCCGCCTCCGGGCGAGACCCGGCGCGTGTTCACGCTGTTGCTTCCGCCTCCGAACGTCACCGGACGCCTGCACATGGGCCACATGCTCAACCAGACGCAGATGGACATCATCGTGCGCTGGCACCGCATGTGCGGCTTCCTAACGCTCTGGCTCCCGGGCACCGACCATGCCGGCATCGCCACCCAGATGATGGTTGAACGCCAGCTGGCGGGTGAAGGCAAGAATCGCCGCGACCTGGGCCGCGAGGCCTTCATTGAGCGCGTTTGGGAATGGAAACGTCACTATGGCGGGGCGATCCTCGATCAAATGAAGCGGCTCGGAGCGTCAGTTGACTGGGACCGCGAGTATTTCACCATGGACGAAAACCTTTCCCGCGCCGTGCGCGAGGTTTTTGTCCGCCTGTATGAAGAAGGGCTGATCTATCGCGGCAAATACATCGTCAACTGGTGTCCGCGGTGCGGGACGGCAATCTCCGATCTCGAGGTAAAGCACGAAGAGGTCAAGGGAAAGCTGTACGAGATTCGCTATGCGGTGGTTGGCACGAGCGAGTTCATCACCGTGGCCACGACCCGGCCGGAGACGATGCTCGGCGACACCGCGGTGGCAGTAAACGAGAAAGACGAGCGTTACAAGCATCTTCACGGAAAAAACGTTTTGTTGCCGTTGATGAATCGGGAGATTCCCATCATCATCGATGAGCTGGCCAATCCCGAGTTCGGCACTGGCGCCGTGAAAGTCACGCCAGCGCACGATCCCAACGACTTTCAGGCCGGACTGCGGCACAACTTGCCGCAAATTGACGTGATGGACGAACACGCGCACATGAACGAAAACGCCGGCCCTTACGCCGGATTGAGCCGTTATGCCGCCCGTGAACGCGTCCTTGAAGACCTGCGCAAACAAGGCTTCCTGGTTGGAGAGAAGGACTACACCATCGCCCTCGGCAAGTGCGATCGCTGCGGGACGGTAGTTGAGCCACGGCTTTCCACCCAATGGTTCATCAAGATCAAGCCGCTGGCCGAGCGGGCAACGGAGGCCGTGGAGAGTGGCGAAATCACGATCGTCCCCGAGAACTACAAACAGATTTATCTGAACTGGATGTACAACATTCACGACTGGTGCATCTCGCGACAGTTGTGGTGGGGGCATCGCGTTCCGGCATGGCATTGCAGGTGTGGGGAAATTGTGGTTGCCCGCGAAACGCCGGCGAAATGTTCCAAGTGTGGCGATTCGGAACTGAAACAAGACACAGATGTGCTGGACACATGGTTTTCTTCCGGACTGCTGCCGTTCACGACTCTCGGCTGGCCGGAAAAGACGCGCGATCTGGAGGTTTTTTACCCGACCACGCTGTTGATCACCGCCTACGAGATTTTGTTCTTCTGGGTAGCGCGCATGATCATGTTCGGCTGCCACTTCATGCAAGGGCACCGCCAGGACCCGAGGCTGAAGGAGGCCAGCAGTTGGGGAGAGAAAAAGGACGACAGCGTGCCCTTCCGCCAGGTTTACATCCATGCCCTGGTGCGCGACGCCGACCGGCAGAAGATGTCGAAGACGAAAGGGAACGTAATCGACCCGCTCGATATTATTCAGCGCTTCGGTACGGATGCCACACGCTTTACCCTCGCGGCCATGGCGGCTCCGGGTACCGACATCGCCTTCAGCGAAAGCCGCACCGATGGATATCGCGCGTTTGCCAACAAGATCTGGAATGCCGCGCGCTTCATGTTCATGAATGTGGATCGCGTGGAGCCCGATCTTCGGCCCGGTGCAGGTTCTGTTCAATCCGATCTGCTGGAAGACGTTTGGATTCGCTCGCGCTTCAATCGTGTTACCCAGGATGTGAATGAGGCCCTTGAGGCTTATCGGTTCCACGACGCAGCGAACCGCATTTACGATTTTTTCTGGGGCGACTTTTGTGACTGGTACATTGAGCTGATCAAGGGGCGGCTCAACTCCGAAGGCCCTGCTGGCAAAGAGGCCGCCAGCATTGCCTGTTGCAATCTGATGAACCTGTTTGAGGCTTCGCTAAGACTTTTGCATCCGGTCATGCCTTTTATCACGGAAGAAATCTGGCAGGCTATTTACGATGCCAACCCGCCGCTGAAATCTGTGGCGCTCGCGGCCTATCCTCAGGCGGATGAAAAGCACTTCAATCTCGCAGCGGAGACGAGCATGGCGATCCTGCAGGACTTGATCGTTGCCGTGCGCAATCTGCGGGCAGAGTTGAAAGTGGAGCAAAAACAGAGAGTGCCAATCCAGGTTTTCACTGAGGAAGCCGAAATCAGATCTCTGTTTGCGCAAAATCGTGGTGCGATTGAACGGCTGGCCAATGTCGAGAGCGTGACGTTCGTAGAGAGTTCGCTGTCCAAACTTTCGGGCGCGCGTCACACGGCGCGATTTGACGTGTACGTTGTCTACGAAAAGAAGATTGACGTCGTGGCCGAACGGGAGCGCCTGAAAAAGGAACTGGAACAGATCGAAAAAGAAATTGGCAATGGGCAGCGTCAACTGAGCAACGAGCAATTTCTGGCCAAGGCGCCGGCCAAAGTAGTCGAGGGCATGCGCGCACGGGCGCGGGAATTGTCCGTCCTGCGGGAGAAAACACAAAGCAAGCTGGACGAACTGGGGGCATAAGCCGCCGAGCCTTGCTCGGCTGGGCAGGTTGGGACACCTGCCCCTACGCAATCATGGACTGGAACGGCCGCCGGATTACCGCCATTGTCGAGAACGCGCTGCTGGAAGATCGCGCGACCAGCGACGCCACCAGCTACGCCTGCATCGATCCGAGCCAGCGTACCGCTGGGACTATCGTTGCGAAACAGGATTGCATTCTGGCGGGACTGAGCTGCGTGCCGCGTATTCTCGATGTTTACGCCGCGCTGGATGGGGCCGTGACCTCGCATTACGAAGTGACCAGCCATCCTGAAGTCTTCGACGGCGTGCGCCTGCACGACCGTCAGACGATCGCCGTGATCCGCCATAATGCGCGCGTCATTCTTTCCTGTGAGCGCGTGATTCTGAACTTCCTGCAGCGGCTCAGCGGAATTGCTACCCTGACCCGCAAGTTCGTGGACGCGGTTTCCGGCACCAAAGCGCGAATCCTCGACACCCGAAAGACCGTGCCTGGCCTGCGCGTGCTCGACAAATATGCCGTGCGCTGCGGCGGCGGGCAGAATCATCGCCTAGATCTTTCTGACGGCGTGCTCATCAAGAACAATCACATTGCCCTGGCGGGAGGCCTCGCACCCGTGCTGGAGCGAGCTCATCGCAACCGGCGCGGTTCGCAGCCGATCGAAGTCGAAGTGCGCACGCTGGCGGAGTTGGAAGAAGCTCTCGAACACGGCGCAGAAGCGATTCTGTTGGACAACATGCCTGTCGAGCAGGTAAGTGAGGCGGTCGTGCGTTGTGCTCACGGGGAACGTCACATTCCCGTGGAATGCTCCGGAGGCATAGGCCTGGAGAATGTGCGAGCCTACGCTCAGACCGGAGTGGATTTCATTTCCGTGGGCGCGCTGACTCATTCGGCGGTAGCGGTGGATATGAGTTTGCGCGTGTCGCCGGTCTGAAGAGCTGCCGGCGATCAGCTTTCAACAAATTCGAGCTGATTTGTTCTTTCTGCTTTTCTCCCGCATAATTCCCCGCATCAAGAAAGCATCCATAGGCCGGGATTCCAGGAAGAGTTCGCGAGCGAGGGCGCCCGCGCCACACAACCCTGCGCCGCAGAAGACGGATACACGTCTGGGGCGGATTGCGCGGTTGCTGATGGACAACGCCACCGTTGTAGTGAGCGGCACCAAGATTGCCGACGAAATCGGCACAAGCCGTTCCGAGGTTTGGCGGCTGGTGCAACAACTGCGCACGCTCGGGGTTGAGATCGCGGGGCATTCCGCGACCGGCTACCGGCTCAAGGCCGTGCCTGACTTGTTGTTGCCTGACATGCTGGCGCCTTTTCTGAAAGGCACCATATTCGGCCAGGAAATTCATCACTACTACAAAATTGGGTCAACCAACAGCGAGGCCATGGAGAGCGCGAGCGCAGGTGCGCCGGAAGGCAGTGTCTTCGTGGCCGAGGAACAAACCGCGGGACGAGGGCGCGGCGCTCATCACTGGGACTCGGCGCCGTCGGCGGGCATCTACTGCTCGGTGGTGTTGCGCCCCGCATTGCCACCATCGGAGGCGCTGATACTCTCGCTTGCCGCCGGCCTCGCGGTACAGGCCGCAGTCCAGCAGGTCGACTCCCGGGTATTGCCCGATCTCAAGTGGCCCAATGATCTGGTGATCGAAGGCAAGAAATTCTGCGGCATTCTCACCGAGATGAACTCTGAAGCTACCAGGGTGCGCTACATTGTGGTGGGGATCGGCATCAATGTGAACCAGGCGGGGTTCCCGGGCGATCTGCGGCAGGCGGCTACATCGCTGCGCCTGGCCACGGGTACGGAGTGGTCGCGCGTGGAATTATGCGCAGCTTTGCTAAAATCGCTCGACCGTGAATATCGCGATCTGCTGCAGAAGGTGGGTGCGCGCGATTCGATTTTGGAGCGGTTTCAGGAGCGGTCGTCGTCGGCGCGAGGCCGGCAGGCGCGAGTGGAAGAGAACGGCGGTTTCGAAGGTGTGACCGAAGGTCTTGATCCGCGCGGGTTTCTGCAGGTTCGGACGGCGCAAGGTGTGCGAACCGTGCTGAGCGGAACGGTAAGATTGAAGTAGGAAAATGAGCATTGGTAATGCTTCTAGTTCTTGATGTCGGCAACACCAACACGGTGCTGGGTGTCTTCGCTAAAGCTGCGAAAGACGGCGGTACTGGCTCGCTCCAATATGAGCACCTCGTGGCAAACTGGCGCGTCGCCACTATCGCAACTCAGACCGTGGATGAATACGGTGTGCTCTTCCGCAACCTGTTTGCCATGGAAAGGATTGAAGTCAAGGGCATCGGCGGGATCGTCATCTCCTCGGTGGTGCCGCCGGTCGACTCCACTCTACGCCAAGTCTGCGAGCGTTACTTCAACACCAAGCCGTTGTTCATCGAACCCGGCGTCAAAACCGGTATGCCGGTGCTTTACGACAATCCCGCCGAAGTCGGGGCGGATCGCATCGTCAATTCAGTCGCTGCCTTCGAAAAATTCGGCGGGCCGTGCATAGTCGTGGATTTCGGCACGGCCACCACTTTCGATTGCGTATCCGCCAAGGGGGAGTATCAGGGCGGTGTAATCTGCCCGGGCATCGGAATTTCCGCCGATGCGCTGTTCGAAAAAACAGCGCGCCTGCCGCGTGTGGACATCCGCAAACCCGCCCGCGTCGTCGGCAGCACCACGGTCACCAGCTTGCAGTCGGGCCTTTACTACGGCTACCTCGGACTGGTGGACGGAATTCTGGAGCGTCTGCTGGGAGAAATGGGGAAAGAAGCCGCAGTTGTGGCCACCGGAGGGTTGGCGGGACTCATTGGGACGGGATCGAAATACATCAAGCACGTCGACGATTTGCTTACCCTGGACGGCCTGCGCATTATCTGGGAACGGAATACGAATGCGAAGTCGGGTCGTGAACCCTCATACGTAAACTCACCGGCTTCGCCTATGCCCACTGCTAAGCCCTGGACGGGCCGCAAGCCCCGGTCCCGCTGAGTGGTTCGTGGAAAACTACTTCAATTATTTCACCGAAATCGAAGAGCAGTTTCAGCGGCGACGGGGCGGCATCTTGCTGCTGTCAACCCTTGATTGGGCACTGATTGAAACCTGGAAGGACGCAGGCATTCCGCTCGAAGCTGTGTTACGTGGAATCGATGGCGCTTTCGAGCGCTACGAGAAGCGTCCCTCAAAACGCAAGGTTAACAGCTTGGCCTATTGCGCTCAGGAAGTGCTCGCTGCCGCCGCAGAGATGAAGGAGGCTGCTGTCGGCGCGTCCAGCGGCGAAAACCGGGAGCCCGCGGGATTTCAAACCGGCGAGATCAACGCTTTTCTCTGCGCCAACGCTGACCAGATCCTGGCCGCAAAGCTGCCGGAGTGGCCTGGCGTTTCCGCAGTGGCGTTGGCCCGGGAGACGGCTCACACGCTGCGTGCACTTGCTTCGGAAATTGAAGGCGCGAACACTGCACCTCGGCTGGAAGATCTGGAACGCCGGCTTACAGTGCTGGACGAGAAATTATTCGCGGCCCTTCTGGCGGGGACCCCCGATGAAGAGATTGTCACCGTGCGCCGCGAGGCTGATCGTGAACTAGCCCCCTATCGGCGCAAAATGCCGGCCGCGCAGATCGACCAACTGCAAAAGCAGTACATACACAAGAGGTTGCTGCGGAAGTACGGGTTGCCGCGGCTGAGTTTGTTCTATATGTAAACGTCAGATAGCCGTGTGGGGCGGACACTCTTGTCCGCCGTTTTTGACTTCGATCTTTTCTAAACTCATTCGTGCCCTCTGGGGCCACATGAGGCAACCAGATGCCGCAAGCACAAATCAACTTCAAAAGCGGCAGACAAGAGTGCCCGCCCCACACGGTCAGGTGCTAATCTCACTAGCAAAGCATCTGTAGAATCAGATCTTGGAACTTACTGTTGAAAAACTCGTCTACGGCGGCGACGGACTGGCCCGACTGCCCGCGGATGAACGTGGACGAGGCAAGGCTGCCTTCGTGCCCTTCGTCCTGGAGGGTGAGAAGGTCGAAGCTGTCCTGCTGGAACAGAAGCCTGGTTTTGCACGGGCACGAGTTGACCAGATCCTCGCAGCCTCTCCACGACGTATTGAGCCGCGATGTCCGTATTTTCGGCGTTGCGGCGGGTGCCACTACCAGCACACCAGCTACGAACACCAGCTTGAGATCAAAGTCGCCATTCTGAAGGAAAATCTACGCCGTATCGCCAAGGTGGAACTCGACACGGAGCTGAAGATCCATCCTTCCCCTCCGTGGAACTATCGCAACCGCGCTCGGCTCAGAGTGCATAGCGCTGCCGAATTCGTGCTGGGATATCACAAGTTCAATTCCCACGAACTGTTGCCGGTAGAGGAGTGCCCCATCAGTTCACCGTTGATCAACCGGGCGATTGCTGCAATGTGGCAACTGGGACGGGCCGGAAAAGTGCCAGCCGAAATCCGGGAGATCGAGTTCTTCGCCAACGCGGATGACACGCAACTTTTGGCGGAGGTTTACTGCGCGGCGGAAATCGCCAACGCGACAGAACAATTCGCAACGAACTTGCGGACTGCTCTGCCGGAGACTTGCGGTGTCGTGTTTGTTGAGGCTCGTGGCAGCAAAGATGACGCTCGAGGCGATCGACAACGACTCGCGGTCAGCGGTGTTGACAACCTGACTTATACGACCAAACTTGCTTCCTACCGTGTCAGCGCTGGGGCATTTTTTCAGGTCAATCGCCATATCGCCGATGAACTGGTGAACGTGGCCGTGGGAGGGGAAAGTGGCCGTGGGCGAGACACCCGCCGGACAGGCGGCGAGGACATCGGCGCTACCGGGACGGCGCTTGATCTCTACGCCGGCGTGGGACTCTTCTCCTCAGTTCTAAATCGGGAATTTGAACGTGTGATTGCGGTGGAGCCATCGCCCACTTCTCATGCCGATCTGCTATACAATTCTCCCGCGAACGTGAAGGTGGTTGGCGCCACCACGGAGCGGTATCTGGAAAATGCAGCACGCAAATTGCGTCCCGAGTTGGTAGTTGTGGATCCACCGCGCAGCGGGCTCGGTGAAAAAGTGATCCAGGGCCTGGCGAAGTTGAAAGCGCCACGCGTGGTTTACGTTTCGTGCGACCCCGCCACCTTCTCTCGCGATCTGGCTCGCTTGTTCCAATCGGGATACCGGGTGCAGGAGGCGCACCTGGTGGATTTATTTCCCCAGACTTACCACTTGGAGAGTGTGTTTCATCTCGTCCGCTAGGGTTCGATGTGGGACGGGACTGCTTGCGTGGGGACAGCGCCCTCGGCTGTCCGGCCGAGGGCTCCGCTATTTATTCTCAGCCACAAGGTCGAGCTTGGCTCGACTGAAACACCCGAGGCTGCTGTTCCCACGTCAACGGCGGCGGATACTTTGTGAATCCACAAGCCAACCCGTGTTCTGTTCTGCGGCAACCGTCCGGCGGGCGACAGCCGCTGCTGTGTGGGCTGCCTTGGCCTTTGCTGCCGATATGGTTACCGGGGTCTAGGCCTGGCGGCCACCGCCTTGGTGGCTGCTGGCATGGATCGTGGTCGCAGCCTCGGGCGTACATTTGGTCCGGGGGCGGGGTCGCTCAGCTTTCACACTGGGATTGGGCGCTCTGTGTATGTTGGGAGCACTCATTGTTCAAGTAGTGTCCTTGCGCCGGAGGCTGGGAATCCAGGAGGGCGGCGCCAAGACGAATTTCTGGTGATGAAATTCGTTTACGGGAAAACGTCCGCTCTGCTCGAAGGAGATGCGGAACGAAAATCAGAACCGCGAGTCGCACAAGAGCAACCGGGAGCGGATTTGCTCAAAGTGGCTCATCATGGCAGTGCGACTGCCACGATTCCGCAGCTACGAGACGCCGTGCATCCCCATTTCGTGGTGATTTCTTCGGGCACGCGCAACACCTCTAGCCACCCCAGGGGAAGGTTCTCGCCCGGCTGGCGGAAGCTCACGTCATGACCTAGCGGACCGATCTCGATGGTGCGGTCACGTTTTACCTGGACAGTAAAGTCGTCAGCCCTAGTCTTCCCCTGGCGGAATTCCACTGATATCGATTTCGGCGGTCTCATCGCTGCCTGGAGCCTGACGGTACTCTTCAATCACGCGGCGGGCCTTATCGGCGTCTTCTTCACGCACCAGAATAATTGTGCCGCCGACGCCGGGAAGAATGTCCTGCTGCGCATCCAGGGAGGTGATATCGGAATCGATTCCGGAAGACTCAAGCAGGCCATGCACGACCAGCGCTTCAGATTCCTGCTCGGTATCGAACACTCGCACCAGCTTTTCGCCAGGTTTAGGGCGTACTGCGGGACCGTCTTTCATAGTTCCTCCCATCAGGCACCGGACGGATAAAGTATGGGGCCCGCTTCGATCTGCGATCGCTCTCATTGTAACTCTAGTTTCGCAGGTAACCGAGCTCACACTATGGGGACGTTGCGTTCAATTTCGAAAGGCAACAGAATAGGATAATGGGGATGGGCGCAACATTGGCTGGCCATGAGACATCTAAATAATAAGTCGTGCATTGGCGCATCTGACGCCGGTTGGAGCTGTCTGGGGGCCTAATGAATAAGCGGGAGCGATCGGAACTGTCTGCGAACCTGAACGAGAGGGATCAGGAAGCCAGAAACATTCGGCGACTGCAACTGATGATAAGCATGATCATGTCGGTCATCAGCCAGGACCAGGATCTCACCGTGGAACAAGCGTCAGAACTGGTGGCAGGCGCCAAACGCGCCGCGCTGGCCATGTTTCCTGACAAAGAACTCGCTTACGATATCCTCTACAAACCTCGATTGCAGCGCCTCATGAACGAACGTTTCCGGCTGCAGTGAAAAGCTGCTAGTGTCACCAATGAACAAGCTTGTTTCGAGATTTGACCCCCTCTCATTGCCGGGCTAGACTCCCTTCCTGTGGAGTCTTCCATGAAGCGCCCCGCTTTGGTAATCGCTGTCGGGTCCCTGTTTGCAGTTCTGGCGCTGGCCGATGAAGGCCATCATCACGAAGATCTAGCCGCGGAGCAACTGGGGACAGTACATTTCCCCATTTCTTGCGCTGCATACGTGCAGAAGCCGTTTGCACGCGGCGTCGCGCTGCTGCATTCGTTCTGGTACGAGGAAGCGGCAAAAGAATTCACACACATCGCGAAGGATGATCCTTCCTGCGCCATGGCTCATTGGGGAGTCGCGATGAGTCTGTGGCACCAGCTCTGGGACCATCCAAACGCCGCCACCATCAAGCGCGGTCTGGCGGAGCTGAAGAAAGCGCAATCGCTGCATCCCGGCACCGATCGTGAACGGGACTACATTGCGTCGCTCCGCATGCTCTACGGGAAGAAGGGCGATCACGACCAACGCGCCAAAGCTTACTCGCAGGCGATGGAAGGGCTATATCAACACTATCCGGACGATCGGGAGGCAGCGGCTTTTTACGCGCTTTCGTTGCTGGCATCGGAGCCGGATGGTGACACCACGTTCGCCAATCGAAAGAAGGCAGCCGCGGTTCTGGAAAAGCTTTTCAAGGAAGAGCCGACCCATCCCGGCGTGGCGCACTACCTGATCCACAGCTATGACAAGCCGCAGCTGGCGGAGTTGGGCCTGCCGGCGGCCCGCAGCTACGCGCGGATCGCTCCTGCAGCTCCTCACGCTCTGCACATGCCGTCGCACATCTTTGCCCGCCTCGGGCTCTGGCAAGACGACATCGACTCCAACCTGGCTTCGATTGCCGCCACCCGCAAGACCGCGGCCCTGCATATGGGAGGCGCCAGCCATCAACTCCACGCCATGGATTTTCTTGAGTATGCCTATCTCCAGTGCGGAAGAGAAGCCGCGGCGAAGAAGCTGATGGAAGACCTGGAGACCCTGCACGGCGTCGATGAGGAACACCTGGGCTACAGCAAAATCGAATTCGCGCAGCGATATGCGCTCGAACTGCACCATTGGCAGGAAGCTGCTTCATTGCAAATTCCTGCAAATGCGAAACCTGGGATGAAGGGCCTCGTATTCTGGGGCCGCGTCATTGGCGAGGCGCGCGGCGGTGAGGCCGTGGCGGCGCGCAAAGACCTGGAGCACCTCAAGGCGATCCAAAAGTCCGTGACAACCGATTCGCAGAACTACGAATCCGATGCCCTCAAAGAATACATCGCAGGCGCGGAGCCGTGGGTCCTCCACGCTGAGCACAGGGACGAAGAAGCCGTCGCCATGCTGCGCGCCCGCGCCGATAAGAAAGACAAGATCGGCGAACAGGAAGATATGCCTTCCCGGGAGATGCTGGCCGACCTGCTTCTGGAGACAAAACACGCGGATCAGGCACTGGTGGAATATGAGACTGATCTCAAATTCAATCCCAATCGTTTCAACGCACTCTATGGCGCAGCCAGCGCAGCTGAAATGACGGGGATGAATGAAAAAGCCACGGCGTACTATGCGCAATTAGTTAAGGTTTGCGATGGATCGAACTCCGATCGTCCTGAACTCGGACGGGCGAAGGCCTTGCTAGCGCAGAAGTAGCGCCGACCGGAGGAAGTCTCGCCGCCCTTCGTGTCCTGTGGTTATTTTTTTATTCTCTACCGCCATAGCAGCTTGGCCAGCAACGCTGCCATCACAGCCACGGAACCGAGCGTCGCGTTGTATTCGCGGTGTTTCCAGTACAAGCCCCAGGAGAACGACCCGCTGCGTTTGCCGAACCCGCTCATGCGAGGGAAAAAAACGGGCACCTCGCGAGCATACTCCTCAAACTGAGGAAAGCGCTCTCGCAGGAAGATCTCCTCAGCGCGAATCACCGGCAAGTAAATCACAAAGAAGAGAACAACGATCCCAGCCACGATCCACCAGCTGCGCGCCGCCAGAGCGAATCCAACCGACAAAATCAGCGAACCAAGGTAGAGCGGATTGCGAGAGTGGGCGTAGGGCCCTCCGGTGGCGAGCTGTTCGTTTTTTTGCAGGTGCCCCGAAGCCAGCGCCCGGATCATCAGCCCTGGAATTACCAATCCAACGCCGATAAGAACCGATTTCAGAGTCGGTTTCGCCAGCCACAAATAGAGCGCGGCAAAGACAAATCCAAGCGGAACTCGAACCCGGCGCGCAATGGAGGACCAGCTAGCCATGGCGCTCCTTCAGCAGCTGACGCGCGGCGGCCACCACTTGCCCGGAGGTGATCTCAAGCAGTCCGTGATCAGGCTCGGCCAGATGCTTGTAGCTTGTGAAGCTGGAAGGACTGCGCAGCACAATATTGCGGGCGCCGAAAGGGCCGTTGCGCACGGGATTCGTTGGTCCGAAGATCCCAACCACTGGAACGCTCAAGGCAGCGGCCAGATGCATGGGCCCAGTGTCGCCACCGATGAACAAACTCGCTCGGCGCGTGAGCGCCATCAGTTGGGTAAGCGAACCCTTAAATGTTTCGGCGGTGCCGCCACTGGCCGCCTCCACGGCGCGTGCGATGCTTTCCTCGCCGGGACCGAAGTTGATCAGTGATTTCAGTCCCTCTTCCGCCAATTGTCTTGCCACCTGCCCGTAGCGTTCGGCCGGCCACTGCTTCGCGCCCCAACCAGCACCCGGGTTGAGCAGCGTGAACTGCTCGATACCGTGCTCGCTCAGCCAGAGGTCGCATTCCCGTTCGGCAGCATGGTCGTGAGGAAGCTCGACTGGGGAGATTCTAAGTGGACACCCGGCAACGGCTTCAGCGAGCGAAACGTTCTGTTCCACAACGTGATCGCCAGCGGCGATTACCTGGCGCGTGTAGAACATGCTGGCCAGATTTTCGCGAGGCTGGGCGAATCCGTAAATGACGGGCACGCCAGACCACCGCGCCAGCAGGGACGAACGCACCGCACCCTGAAGGTCAATCGCGACCTTGTATCGCTCCGCTCGTAGGTCGCTCAAGCCGGCTGCGATTCGTTCCCAGGTTTGCATGGAGAAAGGATGAGCACGCCATTGCTTCGTACTCACAGTGTGAATCCGGTCGACCAGCGGGCGTTGGGGCGATCGCGGGCCGGAGCGCGGCGTGGACAATGTACACAATAATTCTGCCCAGCGCTCTTCGATCAGCCAGCCCAGTCCGGCTTCGGGAAATGCTGCTCGCAGCGCAGTGACCGCCGGAAGACCGTGGATGATGTCGCCCATGGCCCCGAGCCGCACGATCAATATGCGGCTAGCCGGTGTTCGCTGACTCTCCGTCGCCGCATTTTCGGGAGACGATTTCGCCGCCGTTGGCATGTTCACGAACGCGGCCGTCCTAGCCGCGAGCGAATCAGCTCGCTGGTGGAGTGGTCCTTGGGGTCGCCCACGATTTCCACCCGCCCGCCACAGGCGGCCACTTCATCGCGCTCCGGAACGGTCTCGGCGGTGTAGTCGGTGCCTTTGGCGTGAACGTCGGGACGAATTTCGCGGATGATCGCGCGCACATCAGTCTCCGGAAAGATTACGACCGCGTCGACATCCGCCAGCGCCGCCATAATTTCGGCGCGTTCGCTTTCCAGCACCAGCGGACGGCCCTCGCCCTTAAGCGCGCGGACCGATGCATCCGAGTTGACCGCTACGATCAATCGTCCGCCCAGTTGTTTGGCGGCGCGCAGGTACCGTACGTGCCCGACGTGCAGCAGGTCAAAGCCGCCATTAGCCAGCGTGATGGAATCGCCCCCCCGGCGCCACTCTGCCACACGCTGCCGCAGTTCTTCGCGAGTAAGAATCTTGTTTGCGATGGTTTCTCCCCGAACTCGATTTTCCCGAGTTAAGTTTTCCCGGCAATCAATTCTTCTGCCATCAGTGAGAACGTAAGCCCGGGGGCCCCTGATCGAGAGCATCCAGTAATTCCTGCTGCGATACGGTTGCAGTCCCGCGCTTCATGACCACGATTCCACCCGCGTAGTTCGCCAGGTGAGCCGCGTCTTCCGCGCTGGCGCCGGCAGCCAAAGCTGCGGTGAACGCGGCAATCACGGTGTCGCCCGCTCCGGTTACGTCCGCCACCTGGTCGGACCCAAAAATTGGTATATCGGCTGGCTTATGGCGGCGCGTAAAGGCAACCATGCCATCGCGTCCGCGCGTGATTACCAGCGACTGCAGCTTCATCCGCTCCATGATCTGCCCAGCTACGGAACAAAGAGTCCGCCAATCGTGGCCGATCCGAACTCCCAAAGCTTCTTCGACTTCGGGCTCATTCGGCGTGGCCGCGGTCACGCCGGAGTATTGCAGCATGCGGTAGCGCGAATCGAGCACGACAGGCACTCCGCGCAGCGCGCCCTTCGCCCGGACGGCGTTCAGAATCCCCGGCGTGGCCGCACCGTAACCGTAATCTGAAACCAGCAAAACATCGGAAGCGCGAGCATACTCCCGCGCCGCCAGCACCAACTCACGTTTCAAATGAAGATTAGGCTCGGTCTCGGGCTCGCGGTCTAGGCGCACCACCTGCTGCCGCGCCGAGTGCGCCGAACCCGCCAGGATGCGGGTCTTGGTCACGGTCGCGTAGCTTTTGTCCTTCAAAACGCCGCTCACGGGAACGTGTTTGTGGCGGAATGCCTTGAGCAGCAGGCGCCCTGGCTCATCGTCACCCACGACGCCCACCGGAAGCACGTTGACGCCTAAATCCGCGAGATTGTGGACCGCATTTGCGCCCCCCCCGGGCACTACGGTGCGTTCGCGGTGCTTAAGGATGAGGACTGGCGCTTCACGCGAAACCCGCGAGATCTCGCCGAAGATAAATTCGTCAGCCACCAGGTCGCCGAGCACGGTGACTGTGACTTTGGGAAAGGATTCGACGATCTTCCTCAGCCGCCCGGTTTCTTTGGCATGCTTGCTCATCATGAATTTGGTCTGCACTCTCAACCGTAGCGCCGCCGGTCCTGGCGGCCCTACTAGTGAAGCTCTGCTTTGACCAGTGATTTTCTCACGCCAAGGGTGTTCGCTCTGCAATTCTGGCCAGCATGGTATCCACTACGTTAGGCGCATCGGTCAATTCCATCTTCACCGGGACTACGGCAAGCGGCTCTAGTGTGGAAAGAAATCCGCCCAGATTGATTGCATCTTTTTCCGTGGTCACAAACCCATCAGACTCGCTGCGCTGGCGCAGGTTCAACAAGTCACGAATGTCCTGCTCGCTGTAGGCGTGATGATCGCGGTAGAAAGCCTCGGCCACCGGCTCGATTCCTGCGGTCCGGAGTTGGAGTACGAAGTTCTTAGGCCGGGCGATACCGCAAAATGCCACCGGTCTGCGGCAAACGTTGGAGGCTACAATACCGCGACGCGCCCGCCAAACCAGCTTTCCATCAAGGGGCAGAGTGTCCGGCGACGCGCCGCTGATAAGCACAACCGCATCGGCCCGGCGCAGCGAGGTCAGCGGCTCCCGAAGTCGTCCTTCGGGAAGCAGACGATCGCGAATGTCTTCAGGAGTGATCAGCACAATATCAAAGTCACGGGCGAGTGATCGGTGCTGGAAACCGTCGTCGAGCAGGTGGAGTTGAGGCCCGAATTTCTTTTCCGCAAAAACGCCAGCCTGGTAGCGTTCTTCACCGACGATCACAGGCACTGCGAGTCGCCGCGCCAGAAGCAGCGGCTCATCGCCAAAATCGCGGGATGAACCTGCCGGATCGACTAATGCTACGCCTCGCGTTTTGCGCCCAAAGCCGCGCGAGAGGATATCGAGTTTCAGCCCACGGGCCGTCAGCAACTCGCCCAGCAAAAGAACGAAGGGGGTCTTGCCCGCGCCGCCGACAGACAGGTTTCCGACGCTCACCACCGGGCCGCGCAGCTTGTGGGCACGAGCGATGCCACGCTCGTAAAGCGCATTCCGCGCTCGAACGCCGAGTCCGAAGAGGGTAGCCAGCGGGTTCATGGTGTAATCGTCCGCTTCAGCATAGACGGTGCAGAGACGGGTCAGAGACCCGCCCCCACACGGTCTGCATCTGAGGTGGACTCCAGCAATTTTTCCAATGCTTTCGCTGTTTTCTCCGTTGCCCCCATTTGAGATCGTAGAGTTTCGGCCCCGCGGCGTCCCAGCGCCAGGCGCTCAGCTTCATGGGAAAGCAACTCCATCAAAACCAGGGGAAACTCCGCGGGTCCAACCACTCGCACCGCGTCCTGACTCTGAAACAGTCCCACGATATCTCTAAAATTCTCAGTGTGGTTGCCGACGATGATGGGCACGCCGTGTTGGGCCGGCTCGATAATGTTATGTCCGCCGCGAGGCACCAAGCTTCCACCCACAAACGCTACGTCCCCTAGTGCATAAAGTGAAGCGAGTTCGCCGATGGTGTCCACCAGGAACACACCGCCGGCAATGGAATCACCGCCCCATAAAGAGCGTCGCCAGTAACTGATTCCCATGTGCTCGAGCAGTTGCGCAACTTCCCCAAAGCGCTCGGGATGGCGCGGCGCCAAAATCATTACCGCCCGCGGGTGGCTGGCCAGCACATTCTGGAAAGCCAGCAACAGCAGCCCTTCTTCCTCCTCCACCGTGCTGCCGCAGACGATGACTGGTCCGGCTCCAGCCTGCTGAAACACCGAGCGCAGGCTGGCGACAATTGCAGGAGGAGCCGGCGCCGCCACGTCAAACTTCAGGTTCCCACTCACCTGAACTCGCTCCCCTGGCGCGCCAATATCGAGCAGACGGCGTGCGTCTTCCTCGGATTGCGCCAGAAACAGGTTGACGTTACGCAGAACCGCCGCCAGAATGCCGATGCGCCGCACACGCCGGTATCCCGGCCATGATCGATCGGAAATGCGCGCATTCACCACCGCGATGCGGGCGCCACTGTTACGTGCCAGCCGCAAGAAGTTTGGCCAGAACTCGGTCTCCGCGATCACAATCAGTTGCGGCTTGAGAGTCGTCAAATAGGGCTGAATCGCAAACCCAAAGTCCAAAGGAAAGTAGAAGACGCTTTCCTCTCCGAAGCGCTCTTTTGCTAGCTTCTGGCCTGTAGCTGTCGTAGTTGAGACCATTACTCGATAGCCCGGGAAGCGCCGGCGCAACTTCCCAACCAGTTCACCGACTGCCAGCACTTCGCCCACGGAAACCGAGTGGACCCAGATTGCCGGCCCGATGTGCCCTTGCAGCCGCGACGGGACTCTGCCCAACCGCTCGTTCAGCCCCTCGCGGTACTTACCATGGCGCCGCTTCCCAAACATCCAGTAGGGCAGGCTGATCAACAAGCCGGCCGCCAGCAGCGCGCTGTAAAGCATGTACATGAAGGAAAAGACATTCTAACCGCATGCTGCGCCGGGCCAGGTTGCAGAGGGCAAGGCACCGCGGGGTTGGCCCTTTGCATCCTATAATCAATCATGTCTTGGGCAGTGAGGGCGGTTTGGATTCAGATCGTGGCCATTGCCGCTATCGCTATGGTTCCTTCTCTGGCTCTGGCGGCGAAGGGATTCGCCATGCCCCCGGCGGCGCCCGCTAAGACATACCCCGCGCACGACCAGCATCCCACGGAAGCGGTTTCCGTCGCAGTGGATCCATATGATCTGGCGGACAAAGCCAACATCTTCTCCGTTCATTACAGTGAAATTGGCTTCATTCCTGTGTTCGTGGTGGTCACCAACGACGGTGATCAACCAGTCGAACTATCGGGGATGAAAGCCCAGTTGGTTACAGCGAACCGCGCCAAGATCTCGCCTGCGGCCGACGAGGACATCGCCCGCCGGCTTGCCCGTCCTTCAGCCAACACAAACCGGTATCCCATTCCGTTTCCCACCAAGAAAGTAAAGGGCGGCCTCAGCAAGCAGGCGATTGAGGAGATTCAAAATGCCCAGTTCGTGGCCAAGGCGGTCGAGCCTCACAGCACTCAGGTAGGATTTCTCTTCTTCGATGTGTCGGGGATTTCCGTGCCCCTGGCTGGTGCGCACTTCTACCTCACCGGGGTGCGCGATGCCAGGGGGAACGAGTTGATGTACTTTGAAGTCCCGCTGGAAAAATACCTTAGCGCACCGGCGAAATCGAACTGAGCCGGGATTGCAGCTACCTTTATAATCAATCAATGGACATGGTCACCACGCCAGACATTTCCGAATCCGCCCGCGCCAAATACGAGCCGGTGATCGGGCTGGAAGTGCACGTCCAGCTCCTGACCGCGACCAAGATCTTCTGCTCCTGCTCGGCGCACTTCGGTGATCCGCCCAACACGAATGTGTGTCCTGTGTGTCTGGGCTTGCCGGGAGCCTTGCCCGTACTAAACCGCAAAGCCGTGGAGTTTGCGACTCTCGCGGCAATGGCGCTGAACTGCCGCATCAACGAAATTTCCATCTTCGCCCGCAAAAATTATTTTTATCCCGATCTGCCCAAGGGTTATCAGATTTCGCAGTATGACAAGCCGCTGGCCGAGCACGGCGCCATCGAAATCAAGATCAATGGAGCCGTCAAGAAGATCGGCATCACCCGCCTGCACCTGGAAGAAGACGCGGGCAAGAGCCTGCACGAGGGCTTCGCCGGCTCTTCGGAAACGACGGCCATTGACCTGAACCGCAGCGGAGTGCCGCTGATCGAAATCGTCAGCGAACCGGACATCGCCTCGCCAGATGAGGCCTACGAATACCTGACCCGTCTGAAAGAGATCATCCTCTACACCGGGGTCAGCGATTGCAACATGGAGGAAGGCTCCCTGCGCTGCGATGGCAACATCAGCGTGCGCCCCCGCGGCCAGAAAGAGTTCGGGACCAAGACGGAGGTGAAAAACGTCAACTCGTTCCGCTTCATCCGCGAAGCACTGGAGTATGAGATTGAGCGGCATATTGGTGTAGTTGAGTTGGGCGGCAAGATCACGCAGGAAACTCGCCTCTACAACTCCAACCAAGGCAAGACCTACGGCATGCGTTCCAAGGAGCAGGCTCACGACTACCGTTATTTCCCGGAGCCAGACCTGCTTCCGCTCGTCGTAGACGCAAAATGGCAGGCGGAAATCCGTAATACGTTGCCCGAACTTCCCGAAGCCCGGCGAAAGCGCATGGTTGCGGACTACCGCATCACCGAGCAGGACGCCCAGGTGCTCACTATCACCAAGGCTGTGGCAGATCAGTTCGAAGCCGCAGCCAAGGGGGCCAAGAGCCCCAAGCGCGTAGCGAATCTGGTGCAGAGCGAATTGATGGGCCGCCTGAAGGCCAAGGGCTGGGAGATCGAGCAGTCACCAATCTCAATGAAGGGCGTTTCCGTGTCAGCCGATTTGGTGGAGAGCGGCGCGATCTCCGGCAAGATGCTTAAAGACCTTTACGACCTCGCCTTCGAGCGCGGAAAAGATTTTTCTGCAGTCTATGAAGAAGAAGGCCGGCCGCAGCAATCCAGCGACACGTCAGCTCTGGAGAAGATTATCGACGAAATCATCGCCGCCAATCCCAAGCAGGTTGAGCAATACCGTGCGGGAAAGAAAACCGTGGCTCGCTTCTTTGTCGGCCAAGTGATGACGGCTTCGAAGGGCCAGGCCAACCCGCAGCTGGTGAACGAGTTGCTGGCGAAAAAACTGGGCTAGACACAGGCAGTGCGAAGGTAACCACGCGGTCAGTACCTTCCGTCATGTGAATTTTCAGCCGCTGTCTCGGTAACATGTAAGTAGCGGGAGGCGGTGGAATGAAGAGATGGAAGCTTGATCGCATCATCAGCGTGACTACACTGGTCACCTCGCTGATGGCGCTCTTCCTAGTGCTGAAGAAGCCGGCGCCTGTAGCGCAGCCGCAACCGGCCGCAGCCGCCGTGGCCAATGCCCAGTCCTTTCAGGAAAAAGTGCAGCAGCTGGAGCAGCCCAAGGAAGCCGGCCAGGCTCCGGCTGAAGTCCGCCTCAGCTCCAACGAAGTGAGTGCAGCCCTGGCACAGGCCGCGGGGCAGATCCCGTTGGCAGCGGCGGCGCAGGCGGTCCCCGGCCTCTCTTCGCCAGGTACGTCGCCCGATGCGGCGGTGGCGCCCGGACAGCCTGAAGTCAAAGACTACCAGGTGAGCTTCGACGGCGATGTTGCCCACGGCCAGTTTCTGACCCAGATCGCGGGTAAAGACGTGTGGGTAACTCTGTCGGGCCATCTCGGATCCAAGGACGGCTATGCCACCTTCGATCCCAGCGAGTTCAAAGTTGGCGATCTGAACATTCCCGTGTCACTGGTAAATGACGCCTTGCAGAAGAAGCTCATCGAGCAGCGCGACAGGCTGAAGTTGCCAGACAACGTAGGCGGCATGAAAGTTGAGAACGGCGAACTGGTGATGACCCAGAAATAAATTCCAGGCTGCGGGAATCGGCCCGGCCGTGAACGGAAGCCGGGCCGTCGCTTGATATCGCTACTTCAACATAACTTCCCGCAAAGTCATGGTGCTTACTATTTCCCGCATATCCACGCGCTTCTCACCGAGTTGCTGGGCGGCTTGCTTGGACCCGAGGACCTTGTCCCGGATGGTTTCCCCTTTCGCGGTCAGGCCATCCAGGGCGCCGAAATTCTTGTACTGGACCCCGATCGCGATGTCCCAGTCCTGGGGATCGTGTTTGGTGGTGTTGAGAAAGACCTTGTAGTCCAGGATCAGTGCTTCTTTCTTCATTTCTTCATAGATCGATTTGGTATTGGCTCGCAAACTGGTCAGATAAGCGTCCATCTGGGTTGGCTTGACGCGAATGAGGGTCACCTGCCAAATCGGACCCTCGGTGTAGTGCTCTTGCGTGAAGGCTTGCAGCGTGAAAAACAAAACCAGCCCCAAGGCCGAAGCCGTGTATCTTTTCATTGTGCTGTCCTCCTCGGACAAGTTTCGGTGGAAGATTCTAGACGGACGCCTGATTTTTTGCCAGCGGACATTAATTCATGGGCAAACAACTAGCGAAAGAGCCCCGAGTTTTCCCCCGTGCTCTCCGTGTCCTGTGTAGGTTAATTTCTTTTGAAGGTTTGTAGTTTCACTGGCCCGGCATGCCTTCGAACAGAGGCCACAACCGATCGCCCACCACGCGATACAAGACGAACGCCTTGCCGGCGTCGGAAATCCGCCGAAACAGCAATTCGCCCCGCCCGTCGCCATCTGCGTCCACTGCATCGATCAGTTCCAGGCGCGGCAGAAAATCCAGATGCTGCGTATCCGTGATACTGGCGAAAGCCTTGTGCAATTCTCCATAGATATCGTTGCGAGCCACCAGGGTGACGATGTACTCCAGATCGGCGTATTGACGATCGGCGCCGGCGGCGTTAGGGCGGACCGGCATACGCGCTTTGGTGGTCAGCACCAACACCGGCTCGTTGCTGGTCGAGAGATCGAACACGTGAAGCTGCACATCTTCAAATTTGGGCAAGGGAAGACTGGGCTGGGGCAATTTCGCGCGCGTTGCCGGCCTGGAAGAAGTAGGCGCCGACGACGATCCAACTGATCCAGCCGATAACTGCGCCGCGCGCGCCCGCACTTCATCCGCGGCCATGGCCAGAATCTTCTTGCGCAACTTCTGCTCCTCTTCAGGCTTGAGATCGGCGGCATAAGGACGGGGATCGGGACCATCGGAATCCGAGATGGCAGGGATGATCTGCGTCGCGCGTGAGGCGGCGGCCGCGGCAGCCGCCGGCTTCTGCGCGTCTCCCTTCGCAGGCACCGGCGTGGAAGTGCCCGGCTTTTTGGGCTCAGCAGGAGAGGGCACGCCTCGCTTCAGGACAGGACGATCCGGATCTTCTTCAGGACCGGGTGGGGCAGGAGTCGAAGCCGCGGGAGCGGCAGCAGGGGCGGGAGCCGAGGCTGTAGGTGCTGGGTTAGATCCCGCAGGTGGGGCGGACTGCGGTGGTTCAGCTGGTTTTGCGGAACTCGCACGTCTCAATACCGGCGGACCTTCAACCGGCCCGGGGGCTGGCTTCGAGTGCGCTTCCTTGCTCTTGGCTGCCGCTGCCAATGCCGCTGCCAATGCGCTTGCCGACTGCCAGGTACCTTCTCCAATCCAGGTGTTGTTTCCTTGCAAGGCGCTTGAGACCGTGAAAAGTCCTTGGGAGACGCCGGTTCGCACGGCTTCATACACCGTACCGCTTTCAAGCGCCATGGGCACGGGCGCGGCTTTATATGCGCTGGCATCGTAAAATTGGCCGTCGTACAAAATTGTGATGGGAATCAGGTGAGCTTTGCCGTTGGGCGCCAATTCCAGCAGTCCCATTGCCCGCGGCCCTTTGGGAGCGCCTTTCCGCCCAGCGGACTGCGCCGCAACGAGCTGAGCCAGCATCAAAGCAAGGGCGGCCAGGGTGAAGATGACGGGCCACCGTGCGGTGCGATATAAATTTGTGCCAGGAGATACAGCCATGGATGTCAATGATAAAGCCCCGGAGTTCACTTTGCCCGACCAGAATGGAGAAGAGGTTTCCCTCAAGGACTTTCGCGGGAAATGGGTGGTGCTCTATTTCTACCCTCGCGCCGATACTCCCGGCTGCACCATCGAGGCCTGCGAGTTCCGCGATTCCCACAAGAAGACTGAGAAAATCGGGGCAGTTGTCCTCGGTATCTCACCTGACACGCCCACGGCTCAGAAAAAATTCGAGGAAAAATTCAATCTGCCCTTCACCCTGCTGGGCGACGCCGACAAGAAGGTCTGCAATTTATATGGCGTAATTCAGGAAAAGAACATGTACGGGAAAAAAGTGATGGGAGTAGTGCGCACGACTTTCGTCATTGGGCCGGATGGCAAGATCAAACACATCTTCCACAAAGTGAAGGCGGAAGGCCACGCCGAAGAAGTACTGGCGTATTTGAAAACCGCAGCCAAGGGCGCCGCCTAGCAAGCACGAACCGCGTAGGGGGGCCCTCACCCGCCCAGCCGGGCATGGCCCGGCAGTCTTAAGCCGGCACAAACCATAAACCCTGGCGAGCTTTGCTCGCCGCCCCGGACGGGGGGCGTCCCGGGCCTCCACGGTTCGCGGCGTCACGGATACCGGGCTCCACACAGCGTCCTATTTGACTGATGCTGCCGCGCTCGTGGTAAACGTCAAAACCGCCTCGGCGGGAACCACGGCCTCTTCTTTACCCGTCGCCACCGCCACGCCGGTTCCTGCTCCGGCACCGACGCCCGCTCCGATAGCTGCGCCTTTGCCGCCTCCAGCCAGCGCACCAATCAGCGCCCCTGCTGCAGCCCCGCCGCCGATTTTTGTGGCATTGCTCTTGGTATGGCTCTTCCCCTTGGCGAAATGGGAGCGAGTGGAAATCGGGACCATCTTTCCATTGACCTGGACGGATGTAAGCCGCAGCGCGAGTTCTCCCGGCGCATGCAACCGTCCGCTGGATTTGGCGGATGTCACTTTGCCTCGGGCAGGCGCGCCAGCCTTAGCCAGAGTCTTGCCGTTGACCACCAGACTGTGTGCCAGCGTAGCATCAAACCTGTCACCGACTTTGGCCGTGCGGGAACTGATCTCCGACCCCACGCGTACTGTTATCGTGCTGCCCGCAGGAATGGTTTGTGCCGTCGCGACCAGCGCCAGCAACATGAGCACAGAAACGATCTTGAGCGATTTCCCAAGCATGAATTCCTCCTTGAGGACGAAACCGTGGCAATATTATGCGGGGATGGGATGACGATAGCAAAGAACATAAATTTGCCAGCCTTGGTACCGTTACCCCGCGATTTCTACTCGCGCGATCCCCAGTTAGTGAGCCGCGATCTGTTAGGCAAGATCCTGGTCCGCCGCCAGGCCAGGAAACTCGTGGCTGGGAGGATCGTAGAAGTCGAGGCCTATCTCGGCAACGACGATCTGGCGGCGCACTCCGCCAGCGGACGGACGCCACGCAACGCCGTGCTATTCGGCCCGCCCGGCCATTCTTACGTTTATTTCATATACGGCAATCATTTCTGCTTCAACGTCTCGTGCCTTCCGGATGGAGAAGCCGGAGGAGTTCTGTTCCGCGCCCTCGCGCCGGTGGAAGGAATCGAAGACATGGCGGAAGCGCGGGGCGTGCCCCTAGATCGAGAAAGCGGCAAGAGCGAACTGCGAAAGCTGACCAGCGGGCCGGGGCGACTGGCCCAGGCTTTGGGCATTACGCGAGAACGCGATAACGGAAAAGACCTGACCAACATCCGGTCAGATCTGATCATCGTAGACGATGCCTTCCGTCCCCGCCGCATAGAGGTTACGCCGCGCGTCGGCATCACCAAGGCGGCCGAACACCCGCTGCGTTACATCATTGCCGGAAACAAGTTCCTTTCAAGACCCTGAGCCACGGACCAGGTGGGGACAGCTGCCCTCGGCTGTCCGGCCGAGGGCAGCTCGGAAGTTCTGGTGGCGTTTCGTGTGCCGAAACCGTGACCCCATGCCCGAATAGATTTTCACAACGGCCCCAGGGCACCTCCTCTATTTCTCTATATTCTCTAAACCGCGGAGCGTTGCTCCCCTGGACAGCCGGGGGGGCTGTCGCCCCATGGTTTGTGGCTCAAGCAGGCCTCAGCACAACGTTGTCGATCAGCCGCGCCTTGCCCACGAAGGCCGCCACGGCAACAAGCGCGGCGCGGGAGACGTCCTCAACAGGATCGAGCGTCTCGGGATCGACTATTTCAAAGTAGTCCAACAGCACCGCCGGCACTTCCGCGAAGACCGACTTTCCGGCCTCGATCAGCCTGCCGGCTTTGTGTTCTCCCTGATCGAACCGCTTCTGAACCTCAATGAGCGAGCGGTAGAGTACTGGCGCGGACTTGCGCTGCTGCGGATCGAGATAGGCATTGCGGGAGCTCATCGCCAGCCCGTCCGGCTCACGCAGGGTGGGACAGGTCACGATCTGCACCGGAATATTCAGGTCGCGAACCATGCGCCGGACAATCACAGCCTGGGCCGCGTCTTTTTGTCCGAAGAACGCGAGGTTGGGCTCTACGATGTTGAAGAGCTTCGAAACCACAGTGGTTACGCCGCGAAAATGTTCCGGACGCGAGCGCCCGCAAAGTTTGCCGCCCAGCTCCTCGACCGTAACGTAGGTGACCGCGCCCGCCGGATACATTTCTTTCAGGCCGGGCGCAAACAGAAAATCCACGCCCTCTTTTTCCAGCAATTCGCGATCGCGATCAAGATCACGCGGATATTTCGCTAGATCCTCGCCGGGCCCGAACTGAAGAGGGTTGACAAAGAGCGAGACCGCCACCAACGTGCACTGCGCCTTGGCCGCGCGCACCAGCGACAGATGCCCCTCGTGAAGCGCGCCCATAGTGGGAACCAGGCCGAAGGGTTTGCCGTTGCCGTCGCTATTCATGCGGCGCGCCCCGCGCATCCCGTCGATTGTGCTGCAGACTTCCATGGCGTAGACGTCAGTTCCATCTCAGGCCGATCCATCTCAGGCCGGAGGGATCCAATTCATGAGCACATGCAGGCTCTCCAAAGTTCCGGCCACCAGGGCTCTGTTCTTGCGGATCAGCACTCCGTCCCCGGGCGCTCTCACGCTATTCTCGGTTACCGCAACCACGCGTCCATAGGGCCAGGCGGACGGAGGCAGATTTCCCAGCGCCTGCGTCAACTCTTCCGGCTTCAACAGGCGTTCTTCATGGTTGTCAGGATCGAGTAGGGCAACGCCGCCCGTCTTAATGATCAGGTAAGGATTTCGCCAGCCCTTTTTATCGATCATGCCGCGACACTTCTCAGGGCTAGTCGTCGGGATCGTCAGAATGCGGGTGGTGGCACTGGCCTCCAGGGCGGCGCGATCGGGCCCACCAGGAGCAGAGCAGGAACTTAGCACCAAAGTCGGAAGGGCGACGACCGTCGTCGTCACTAGGGCAGCAAGACGCCAATGGGTCATGCGCTTACGCTATCGCCTCATTGCCCGCTTGCGCTCCAGCACCGTTTCGAGTGCCGTCCTGGTTTCCTTCGGCAAGTGATAAGACTCTTCATCCGCGGGATACTGCCGTCCGGCCACATCGGCACGAAAAGCCTGGATCGCATCGGTGATAAGCATCTTTGCGTCACCGTACCGGCGCACGAACTTCGCCGGAGGCCCAAAAGTTAAATTGAGGATATCGTGGATCACCAGCACCTGCCCGTCGCAATCCGGCCCGGCGCCGATGCCGATGGTTGGCGTTTCGACCTCTGCGGTAATCATGGCGGCAACTTCGCGCGGGATGCCCTCGAGAACGATGAAAGCCACTCCGACTTGATCCAGCGCCACCGCATCGCGTATGAGCTGCTCGACCCCGCCGAGACTCTTGCCCTGCACCCTGTATCCACCCATCACATTCACCGACTGCGGGGTCAGGCCGATGTGTCCAGCCACCGGAATTTCGGCATCGATGATGCGGCGAATCAAGTCGGCACGCTTTTCGCCGCCTTCGACCTTCACCACTTCCGCCCCCGCTTCTTTCACAAAACGAGCGGCATTGCGGACCGCCTCCACGGCGTCAGCCTGATAGGAGCCGAAAGGCATATCCCCCACCAGCAGCGCATGCTTCACGCCGCGACCAGCCGCGCGGGTGTGGTGCAGCATCTCCTCAATTGTGACCGAAAGCGTGTTTTCGTAGCCAAGTATCGCCTGGGCCAGTGAGTCGCCGACGAGAACGATGTCGATCGCCGCCTCGTCGACCAGTCGCGCGGACCAATAGTCGTAGGCAGTGAGACAGCTGATGGATTGGTGGTGACGTTTCTTTTCGCGGAGAGAAGCAACAGTAATTTTCTGGCGAGGTTCACCAGTCGGAATCAGACTCACGATGTCCTCCAGTGCCCCTCCGCAACCTGGCGGATAGAGCCTGTCTACATCTTGGATGCTGCCGCGTCTATTGTAGACGCGAAATCTGTCATTCGTCGATAGGCATCTCAGGATGCCATAACCCCCGCCGTAACACCATGTAACACGCAGATGCGGATGCCCCCACCCGCCCGGCCGAGCGAAGCTCGGCAATTTTAGCGAGTTTTACGAAAGCGGGAAACTGACGCCGCTAACCGCATAATAGAGCACACCGTCTTCAACAAATTACGCTAACACGCTAACCCTAGAGCCAATCCCATAAACTGGCAGGTGTGGTTAATCTGACCTGATGCGGCTGGTGCCGGTGGCTTCGACGAGTGTTGGCGCGAACCTGAATCTCGCGTTCAAATGAGAAGGAAGTAGTCTGATTAGAGATGCGACAGCAGCAGTTTGAGGCTGGCCCGCTTTATGATCGCGGAGGTTTTTGATGCTGGTAGACACGTCAGATATACGGGTCATGCGCTGGCAGCTTCCTGGCTGCCCAGCGGCAAGAAATATTGCGTTCCCTTGATTGGCGCCGAAACCTTCCGCAGCAATTCCTGCAAGTCCTGGTTGCGCTCCACGAAGTCGATGTCCGAGGTGTTCACGATCAGCAGGTCCGACGAGGTGTAGTGAAAGAAAAAGTGTTCGTAAGCTTTGATCACTTCCTCGAGATAATCTTCGTTGATCGCCTTCTCTCCCGGCGCGTTCTTTTTCTTCAGGCGTTTCTTGAGCACCTCAGGCGTCGCCTGCAGGTAGATGACGAGGTCCGGCGTAGGCAGTTGCTCGCGGAAATGGTTGTAGTAGCGATTATAGGTTTCAAGTTCCTGGTCGTTCAGGTTGAGGCACGCGAAAACCTTGTCCTTTTCGAAGACGAAGTCAGTCACGACGGTTTTCTGCGAGTTTGAGCCCAGATCAAGCGCACGCAGCTGCTCGAAGCGGCGAATCAAGAAGGCGAACTGCGCCTGGAAGCCGGCCCCGGGCTCGCCTTTGTAGAAGGCACCGAGGAAAGGATTGTCCTCGGACTCCATGACTTGTTGCGCGTTAAGCCGCTCCGCCAGGATTCGCGCCAGAGTGCTTTTGCCGACTCGTATGGGACCTTCCACTGCGATATAGCGGGGCAGCTCAAAAAGATTAGCCATGGGTTAGAGGAACATGGGTCAGAGGAATTGAAGTTCCTTCGCAGCATATCTCGCCTGAGGCTCGGACACAATTGCGGAAAGAGTTAACAGCACTCTGCCAATCAGAAGATAGCAACCCCCATACAACAATTCTAACGGGCGTCACATCAGATGGTAAGAACCAATGGCGAAGCGAAGCATCAGCAGCTTTCACCTTGAGATTTCCTGTATCATTTATTTTCTTGCCCTTTGTCCCCCCGAGGCCGGGACGCGTATAAGCGAGAGAAGGAGAAAGGCCCGTGCAAGGTTTTCTTTGGGCGCTGTTTCTGACGTTCCTCTGTCATAGTTGGGCTGCAGGCCAAACTCTGAAGGTTCGTCCAGCAGGATCCGCTCAACCAGCTTCCAATTCCAACTTTGTGGCAATCCCCGCTCCTTCCATTCCCCTCACGGTAGCGGTGGGGACGCCACTGAAAGTAGCGTTGGACCAGGAAGTGCGCATCCGGAAGATTGGTCAACCGGTTCATGGAAAAATCATGGAGCCGGTATACGCGTTTGACAAACTCGTCGTCCCGGCCGGCAGCGAAGTCGATGGCAAGATCGCGAACATCGAGGCAGTGTCGAAAAAGAAACGTACCATCGCAGCCCTGAACGCCGATTTCTCACCTGATCGGGAGGTTCACATCGACTTTGATGAACTGGTGCTTGCCGATGGCCGTCATGTGGCTATGCAGACGTCCGTTTCCCGCGGTTCAGGCGGCGTTCTACAATTTGTTTCTGCCGGTGCGGAGAAAAAAGAGGGTGGGAAGAACACGGGCAAGAACCTGGCATCGCGGAAAGTGGGCGAGGCCAGGCAGGAGGTCAAGCGACAGTGGGAGACCGTCAAAGCACAACTGCACGAGCCGGAGAAGATGCACCGCCTCAAAAGATACGGCATGGCTCAACTTCCCTACCATCCGCAATACATGGATGCTGGAACGAGCTTTAACGCTGATCTTCAGCGACCCCTTGAATTCGGAGCCGAACCTCTAAGTACGGAAACGCTGTCTGCGGTCGGAACTCCGCCGCCTTCAGGGAGTGTGGTGCACGCCCTGCTGGTTACTCCTCTGAACTCATCCCGCACTAAGAAAGGAGACCCGGTCGAAGCGGTCATTAGCCAACCCCTGATTGTCTCCAATCATTTGCTTCTTCCGGAAGGAAGCCACATCAGAGGTTCGGTCCTTGAGTCGAGGCCGGCGCGCAGGCTGGGTCGGAACGGGCAGCTCCGGATCGTATTTCACCAACTGGTTCCTCCCGACGGGATTCAGCAAACCGTAGAGGCCAGCCTGGAGGGTGTCGCGGTGGCGAAGGGCGAACACTTAAGCCTTGACTCCGAAGGCGGGGCGCAAGTCACAACGCCCAGGACGCGATATCTGACCACAGCGATCTCTGTGGTATTGGCGGCTTCGTCGATGGCAGACCACGATCACGATGCGGGCATCCATGGAGCCGACGGTGGAGACGTTGGCAAGGGCGCAGCGACCGGAGCCTCCGGATTTCGCTTTTTAGGCACGATCGTTGGAGCGTTTGCGCACTCACGGGTAGTGGCCTCAGGTTTTGGCTTCTATGGCGCGGCCATGTCGGTCTACTCCCATTTCCTGGCCCGCGGACGCGATGTGAATTATCCCAAAGACATGTCGATGCTCATCGGGCTGGGAACTCGCGAACCAAGTTCAATCAGACCCACCCCTGCGCCGAAGCGGTCCGTCTCACAAAGGAACGATCCTCGATAGCTAGTCGGTTTACAATCGCGGCATCATGCTGGGCTACCTGATCGGTGCGGCTGCCGCAACCGTGGCTTCCGCCGCCGGATACCAGTCCATGGCGCCGGCCGGGCAATGGCTCGGGCGTACCTTTAAGGGGCTGAAGCGCCCGTCGAAGCAACTGTCACTGACCTACGATGACGGACCCAACGATCCGCACACCCTGCGCTTGCTGGAAGTTCTGGCCAAGCACAACGTCCGCGCCACCTTCTTTCTGATCGGCCGCTATTTGCAGCAACGACCGGACATCGCGCGCGAGTTGGTGAAAGCCGGACATGTGATCGGGAACCACACCTTCACCCATCCTTTGCTCACCTTTAAAAGCACGCGCGAGTTGAGAACGCAACTCGTCGGCTGCGAGCGCGCTTTGACTGACGCCGTAGGCGAGCACTCCAACCTCTTCCGTCCGCCTTTTGGAGGCCGGCGTCCCGTCGTGTTGCGTAACGTGCGCCGGATGGGCCTCGAACCAATCATGTGGAACGTGACCGGCTACGACTGGAACGCCCCATCGGTGGAGCACATCGAGCGAAGAGTGAGCGGTAAAATTCGAGGTGGAGATGTGATCCTGCTGCACGATGGCGGGCATCACGCCTTCGGCACAGATCGCTCGTACACGGTCACGGCGACAGATCGGTTAATCTCTCGCTTTAAGTCGGAAGGCTACGAGTTGGTGACGATCCCGGAGATGATGGGGAAGGTAGGCGTCAGGCCTCAGTCGTCAGCGAAAATAACCGTGTAGGGCGGCCCCAAGGCGGCAGCTCATACTTCGTCCAGACTGGCTGCGGCGCTTGGCACCGCCTGACCGGGTCAGAGATCCGGCCCCACAAAATCAGAGCCCTATCCCACAACCCACCGTCGCGAATGCCTGCCTCGCCGCGGCGATTGTCTGCTCGACGTCTCTTTCGGTGTGGGCCGCGCTCAAGAATGCAGCCTCGAACTGTGAAGGCGGCAGGTAAATGCTGTTGTCCAGCATGGCCCGGAAGAAGCGGCCGAACGCTTCGGTGTCGCATTTCGCGGCCGAAGTCCAATCGGTCACCGGGCCAGGAGTAAAGAACCAGGTAAACATCGAACCGACGCGGTTACAACAGATCGGGACTCCTGCATTCCTGGCCGCTGCCATAACTCCTTCGGTCAATTCTGAACTCAGCTTGTCCAGATCGGCATAGATTGTGCTCTTGTGGCTGCGAAGATAGCGTAGGGTAGCCAGGCCTGCGGCCATGGCGAGAGGATTTCCGGAAAGCGTCCCTGCCTGATAAACCGGACCAAGCGGCGCCACCATGTTCATAATTTCCCTGGGCCCGCCATAGGCACCTACCGGCAGTCCCCCACCAATAATCTTTCCAAATGTAGTGAGATCAGGCAGAATCCCGTACCGCTCCTGTGCTCCTCCGAAAGCCAGCCGAAAGCCGGTCATCACCTCGTCGAAAATGAGCAATGCGCCACCGCGAAGGGTAATCTCGCGCAACGCGTCCAGATATAGGGGAGCAGGCGGCACACACCCCATGTTGCCTACGACCGGCTCCACAATCACGCAAGCGATCTGGTGCTCGAACTTCTTGAAAGCCTGTTCCAGCGCGTCTGTGTCATTGAACGGAAGGGCGAGCGTTAAGCTAGTGAACTCTTCCGGCACGCCGGCAGAACCGGGGATGCCGAGTGTGGCCACTCCCGATCCTGCTTTCACTAGCAGCGCGTCGGCATGGCCGTGATAGCACCCCTCGAACTTCATAATATATTTTCGCTTGGTGTAGGCGCGGGCCAGCCGAATTGCCGACATGGTGGCTTCCGTGCCCGAGCTGACAAAACGAACTTTCTCGACGTGGGGAAAGGCCGAGATCACGATTTCAGCCAGATCAGCTTCGGCGGGCGTGGAAGCTCCAAAGCTGGTTCCCTTCTTTGCCGCCGCGCTGACCGCTTCCGGCACCCCTGGCGCGGCGTGTCCCAGGATGAGCGGTCCCCAGGAACCCACATAGTCGATGTACTTGTTTTCGTCCGCATCCCAAAGATGCGATCCCTGTCCGCGAACGATGAAGGGCGGGTCCCCTCCCACCGAGTGGAAGGCACGGACCGGTGAATTGACGCCGCCAGGAATCATTTGCTCCGCACGTTTCTGCAATCTGCGTGAAGCTTCGACTTTGCGGGGCATGGCGGCGTCGGCGTAACCCATAAATATAGCAGTGAAATGAGCCAGTGTGACGGGGGCGCCCTCTCGCCCGCGGATGCGAGCGACAAAGACCACGGTGGGGACAGCCGCCCCGGCTGTCCACGGGAGCGAAGCTCCGCCGTTTCTGCCAGCATCAGAGCCGGCCAGGAGCACCCGCCAAGAATCCTTTGCCTGAGGGAATTTACCGGAAATTCATGCGTCCGCAACAATCCTGCAACATGCTTTCGCTATGTTTGCGACAGTGACATGCCCTTCTAACCGGGAGGGCACAGGGCAGTCTCGGGGGGCTCCGGGCTGTCCCTTTTTATTTCTTCCATGCTGTGAATCTCACCGCCCTTGCAGTTAGAGTACTACCCGCGAGAGTTGGTTGACCACACGCCGTGAGCCAAGTTCATAAGACAAAGGAAATAATGACCAACACGGTGCAGGGTCTCGTCAGAGACTGCATTGGCTGGGCTGGAATCCGGGCGTTGCTGTTGCTCGCCTTGATCAGTTGCGGACACTCTCAGACCGCATCCCCTGCCGACGACCCCGCGGTCAGCCTGTTCCCTCACTCCCAGACGACGCGTTACTGGATATCGGGCCAGAGCAACATTATTTTTCAGTGGCATCCTTCATTTGACGCCAAGTACAGCGGCCCAAACAGCTTTCGTACGCAAGCCGAGCACGCCACCTCCAACGTCGCTACGCTTTTTCTTGGGTTGGCGGCTAGCCATACAACGGAATTCTTTCTGGATGTCGAGACTGCCGATGGCGGCGGCGTCAGTGATGCACTCGGACTGGCAGGATTTATCAACGTCGACGTAGTGCGAAATCCGGAACTGGGACCGGCGCCATACCTGGCGCGGGCCATGATTCGTCAGATTATCCTTTAAGCACAGAGACGGTGGAGTCCGAGCGCGGACCTCTTGCCCTGGCGACCAACCTGCCGGTTCGTCGCTTGGAATTGCGGCCGGCAAGTTCGCTATGGCGGACTTCTTCGACCTGAATGGTATCGGCAGCGACAGTCATTCTCAGTTCCTGAATTGGACTGTCGACAACAACGGCGCCTAGGACTATGCCGCCGACACCCGCGGCTAAAGCGTCGGCGTGATTGCCGAATACCACGACCGCGACTGGGCGTTTCGCTTCGCCTTCACCGAAGTTGACGAAACCGTGGAATTCGGCGCCGACCTGACAGGAAATGCCTGGCATCGCGCGCAGGACAAGATCGGTGCAGTGTTCGTTACGAATGGTATTTCAGCTGATCATCAGCATTACCTGGCCCTGGGCGGGATAGGCTTCTAGTGGGCGACGGCGCGCTGAATTACGGCCGCGAGAATATCTTCGAGAGTTATTACAACGCGCACCTGTGGCGCGGAATTTTCGCCGGCCTGAACATCCAGCACGTCAACCATCCAGGCTACAATCGCGACCGCGGTCCGGTGCTGGCCCCTGGCGTGCGCTTCCACCTGGAATTCTGATAATCGCAGGAGCGGTGTGGGACCGGGTCGGAGCTGGCTTGTCCTGAGTGCAGTCGAAGGAACCCGGTCCGGGGCGAGCAAGGCTCGGCAATTCTAATCTACTTCTCCACCCTCACGCCCTTCCAGAACGCCACATACCCCTTGATCTGTTTCGCCGCCTCTTTCGGCTCGGGATAATACCAAGCGGCGTCATGGTTGAGCTTGCCGCCTACCTCGACGTCGTAATAACTGGCCGTGCCTTTCCATGAACATACAGTGTGAGTCGAGCTCGATTTGAAATGTTCCGTCTTGACGGTATCCGGCGGGAAATACTGGTTGCCTTCCACTTCCACACATTGGCTTGATTCCGCAAGAACGGCGCCTTCCCAGATTGCTTTTGCCATAAGACCTGTTTAGATTGCAGGGCGGGAAGGTGGTCGCAATCTTTGAACAGCTCGGGAAAACTCGATGGACATTCACTCGCCAGCCCCTCATTCGCTGGCCGGGCATTCAATGGCCAGTCCTTCAACGGACATTCCATGGTGGGAACCCTCCAGCGCGTCCTGGTATGTTCCCCACGCGCCGCCGGATGGGACATCCCCGCCCGGGCGGACCGCTGGCGGGAGCTGGGATTCTTACACATGCCGGAATTCTCCACCGCGCAGGCGCGGCATGATCAACTTTGTACCCAGCTCGAATCTGCGGGCGCGGAAGTGTTCCATTTACCCGCTGCGCCTGATCTTTCGCTTGATGCCGTTTACACTCACGATCCTTCCCTAGCCACCGATCAGGGCCTCGTCGGCCTGAATCCGGGCAAGCCGAATCGCATTCCCGAAACCAAACATCACGTCGAATTCAGCCGCAGCCTTGGCATTCCTGGGGCAGGGCAAGTTCATCCGCCGGGAAAAACCGAAGCCGGCGACATGGTTTGGCTTGATTCCACGACTCTGCTCATCGGCCAGGGCTATCGCACCAACGCCGCCGGAATTGCCCAGATGCGCGCTCTGCTTCGGCCTCACGGCGGGGAGGTCATCGCTGCCCCCCTGCCCTACGGTCCGGGGCCTTCAGCCTGCCTGCACCTGATGTCCCTGATGAGCCTGCTGGACGAGCAAACCGCGCTAGTGGATTTGCCCTGGCTGGCAGTCGAGACCGTCGAACTGCTGAAATCCCGCGGCTACAGTTTGATCGAGATCGATTATTCAGAATGCGAAACGCTTGCCTGCAACGTGCTATCGCTGGGAAGAAAACGCCTGCTCGCGCTGGAAGAAAACCATAAGACTAATCAGAAACTTCGCCAGGCAGGATTCGACGTTCGGACGTTCCCCGGCGCGGAACTGTGCGTCAACGGCGGGGGTGGACCCACCTGCCTGACTAGGCCGCTACTGAGAGGCTGAATTTGGCACTACGGTCGCCTTGGAAAAAGCCGCCGAGCTTAGCTCGATGCTGCCCTACAGCACGGGTCTGGGAAACCGGCGCAGCAGCTTCCCTGGAAAGCCTGATAAAATCAAACTGCAATGGTTCTCCCCTTCGTCCGCGATCTCTTCACGGACGTAGAAAAGTTGCCCGCCTTTTTTCGTGTGGCCTCCCATCTCAGGGAGGGCGCGGGGCGGATTCGTGTCTCCGGCCTGGTTCCCACCGCGAAAGCCTTGCTCCTGGTCTTACTGCAGAGGGTGGCTGGACGTCCGATCATTGTCATTGTTCCCGACAATCGTGCTGCCGAAGACCTAGTTCCGGTGCTACAGGCTTTCTGTGAGCTGACCGGTGCCGCCGCGCCGGACTCCGTCGTCAGCCTTCCCAACCACGACGTCCTGCCCTTTCAGAACCTTTCGCCGCACCCGGAAATCCAGGAAGCGCGCGCGGTCGCGTTATGGAAGATTGCGACCGGGGCGGCATCGTTTGTGGTTTCGCCGGTGGCCGCCACCGCGCTTCGTCTACGCTCGGCCGCGTATTACGCCGATCTGGCGCGGAACGTTCACCGCGGCGAAATGCTTGACGTCGACTCGCTACTCCCCCACCTGAACACAGTCGGGTACCACGCAACCGATGTCGTGGAGATGCCGGGGGAATACGCTCTACGCGGCGGCATTCTCGACGTGTATTCGCCGGAAGACGAGCGCCCGGTGCGTATCGAGTTTTTCGGCGACGAAGTCGAGTCCATCCGGAAGTTCGACCCCGCTACCCAGCGATCTTCGAACCCTGTTGATGAAGCGTTGCTCCTCCCTCTCACGGAGACTCCAGTCAGCGAAGAACTTCTAGGCGCAGTTCATGCTCGTCTGTCCGGGAAACGCATCACCGGCAATGAGGAAATCATCGAGCAAGCGGTGCGCGCCGGCGGCGTAACCGTCTTTCCGGGATGGGAATTCTACGCACCCGTGGCCGGCGCGAATCACACCTTGTTCGATCTGCTCCCCCGCGCCCTGGTGCTGACTGACGAACCCGACAGCCTCCGGTCCGAGTTCGATCACGTCTGGTCGCGCATCGAGGAAGCCCATGAGAGCAGCGGTGTCGGCAAACTGGTGCGGCCCCCGGACCTGTATCTCCCGCCGGAAGATTGGTGGAAGAATTTGTCCAACTTGCCCGGGGCCGATGTCGAGCATCTTGAAATCGAGCGTGGCAACGATTCCGCTCCGGCCATTGCATTTCACTCCCAGCCTACGCCACGTTTCCACGGCTCGGTCCCGGCCATGCTGGAAGAAGTAAAAAAACAGATGGCCGACAGCAAACGGATTCTGATCGCCGTCCCCAACACAGGTGAAGTCGAGCGCCTGGCAGACATCTTCAGCGAGTACGCGGTGTCTTTCCGCCTGGGCAGCCGGACGCGGAGCGGAGAGAGTTACGCCGACGAAACTTCTTATTTTTCCGGTGAAGTAGTCACTGCCACGCTGGCCAAGGCCTATGTTCCCGACGGGGTTATGCTGCCGGACGCCAACCTCTCGATTCTGGGCGCGCGCGATTTGTTTGACGAGTCGGATTCAGTCGTCACTCGTCCGCAGCGGCACAAGTCCAAGACTTCCGCTTTTCTTTCCGATTTTCGCGACTTGCAGGTTGGCGACTATGTGGTCCACGTCGAGCACGGCATCGGACAGTACCAGGGATTGAAGGAGATCAACCAGGGCGACGGCAATGCGGAATTCATGTTGCTCGAGTATGCCGAAGGCGCGCGTCTGTATGTGCCGCTGACTCGGCTCGATCTGGTACAGAAGTACCGCTCGTCTGAGGGGGCCAAGCCCGTACTCAACCATCTGGGCACTGCTGCCTGGGGCAAAACCAAGGCTCGTGTACGCAAGGCGATGAAGGACATGACTGATGAGCTGCTCAGGCTCTACGCCGAACGCAAGACCGCCGAGGGCCATGCCTTCTCACTCGATAACGAATGGATGCGGGAGTTCGAAGACACCTTCGAATTCAACGAGACCGAAGATCAGGAAACCGCGATCGCCGACGTCAAGCGCGACATGGAATCGAGGCTGCCCATGGATCGCCTGCTGTGCGGCGACGTGGGCTACGGCAAGACAGAAATCGCCATGCGCGCGGCATTCAAGGCCATCAGCGACAATAAGCAGGTCGCCGTGCTCGCGCCCACCACGGTTCTCGCCTTCCAGCACTACGAAACCTTCAAGCAGCGTTTCGCCGCCTTTCCCGTCGCCATTGAGATGATCAGCCGCTTCCGCTCCCCGAAACAGCAAAAAGAAATTCTGCAGAAGGTCGAAGCCGGCAAAATCGACATCCTGATCGGCACGCACCGCCTGATTTCGAAAGACGTGAAGTTCGCCGATCTGGGCCTGCTGGTGGTAGACGAAGAACAGCGCTTCGGCGTACGGCACAAGGAGCGGCTGAAGCAGATGCGCAAACAGGTGGACGTCCTCACCATGTCCGCCACTCCCATTCCGCGCACCCTGCACATGTCCCTGGTCGGGCTGCGTGACATGAGCGTGATTGAGACTCCGCCGAAAGATCGCATCGCAATTCAGACGGTAGTCGCCAGTTGGGACGAAAAGCTCATCCAGTCCGCCATCGAGCAGGAACTCGAGCGCGGCGGCCAGGCCTTCTTCGTGCACAACCGGGTGGACAGCATCTGGGAGATTGCCGCTAAGCTCCAGACACTGGCGCCACGCGCTCGCATCATCGTAGGTCACGGGCAGATGTCAGAAGGCGAATTGGAAAAAGTGATGCTCAAATTCATGCATCACGAGGCCGATATCCTGGTGTCCACCACCATCATCGAGAATGGGCTCGACATCCCGCTGTGCAACACCATTCTCATCAACCGCGCCGACCGCCTGGGGCTCTCCGAACTATATCAACTGCGCGGACGCGTAGGGCGGTCGAATCGGCGCGCCTACGCTTACCTGCTGCTGCCGGCCGAAATCGAGCTCACGCCAATTGCGCGCCGGCGCCTGGCGGCGCTGAAAGAGTTCTCTGACCTGGGGGCGGGCTTCAAAATCGCGGCTCTCGACCTGGAACTACGTGGAGCCGGCAACATGCTCGGCGGCGAGCAGAGCGGACATATCGAAGCCATCGGCTTCGAGCTTTACACCCAGATGCTCGATCGCGCCGTCCGCGAGATGAAGGGCGAGTCTGCCCCGGACGAAGCCGAAACGCAACTAAACCTGGGACTCAATATCCGCATCTCAGTAGAGTACATTGCCGAGGAGAACCAGCGCCTGCGAATGTACAAGCGTGTGGCTGCGGTGGAAACCGAGTCGCAGTTGAGCGATGTCCGCGCCGAACTCCAGGACCGTTACGGCGATCCGCCAGCCCCGGTTCGGAACCTTTTGGAGTATGCCGCGTTGAAGTTGCTGGCGATGCGGGTCGGTGCGATCGCGATCGAGCGCAAGCGCGAGCTGGTCAGCATCAGGTTTCGCCAGAATGCGGAAATTGACCCGGGAAGACTGGCAAAATTCGTTTCGTCCCAGGGCGGCGCGCAGTTTACTCCGGATGGCACGCTGAAGTACGTTTCAAAAGCCGCGTCTCCGCCGGAAGTTCTGGCGCAGTTGCGGGGGTTGCTGGAAGAATTGTCGCCCACGGCACAGGCCCTGCCCACCGTTCCCTCGTGAGCCTCTGTCTGCTCATGGATAACAGGTTCATGGCTCCAATCTGTGGCTTTGCGCGTTGCTCGCATTTAAGCGTCGGCATTACACCTAGTGCGCATTGGTCGTAGTGTGTTGGTCTCGTTTCGTCGGTCGTATTTTCGTTACACATGTAAATTTCGAGACGTTTTCAACTTCGAATGATCAAACGGCTCCTGACGTCCACACTCTGTTTTGCTATTCAACTCTCTTGGTTTTCTTCCATGGCCGGAGCCCAGCCGGCCGGAGTGCCGCCCCGGCAAGCAGAGGCCGCCTTCGACAAGCTGGTGGACAAGTATTTTGATTTCTACTTTCAATTGAACCCCACCGCGGCCACCCAGGCGGGCTTCCACCAGTACGACACGGCATTGGAAGACTTCTCGCGCTCGGCCGTGGAAGCCGAAATTTCCGGGCTGGCGAAATTCCGAAAACAGTTCAGTGGAATTCAGAGAAGTGAACTACCCGAAGCATCGGCTGGCGACCTGGATGTTCTGATTTCTTCCATTGATTCGCGATTGCTCGAGCTGCAAACCATTCAGATGTGGAGAAAGGATCCTGACGTCTATCCCTCGGGCGTGAGCTACAGCGTGTTCCTCATCATGCGACGCAACTTTGCGCCAGCCGAGGAGAGGCTGCGTTCGGTAGTTGCCCGAGAACGGCAGATTCCAACAGCTCTGGAGGCGGCACGCCAAAACCTGCACAACCCGCCGCGCGTGTACACGGAAGTAGCCCTGCAGCAATTGCCGGACACCGTCAAGTTCTTCGAGAATGACGTTCCGGAAGCGTTCCGGGAGGTAAAGGATCCCGGGTTACTGGCCGAGTTCAAAGCCAGCAACAACGCGGCTGTCGAGGCCTTGAAGAAGTACCAGAAATTTCTCCAGGAAGACTTGCTGCCCGCCTCCCACGGCGATTTCCGCCTGGGGTCGGGTACTTTCAGCCAGAAGCTGCTCTACGACGAAATGGTGGATATCCCCCTTGATCGTTTGCTGGAGGTTGGGTATGCCGATCTGCGTCGCAACCAGCAGCGGCTCAAGGAGGTTGCCGCTGAGATCGACTCCCACCGCACTCCAGCGGAAGTGCTGGCCGATCTGCGAAAAGAACACCCGCCCGCCGAGCGGTTGCTGCAAAGTTTCCGCGACACGCTGGGAGGCTTGCGTCAGTTTATCGAGCAAAAGAAAATCATCACCCTGCCTTCAACTGTCCCCCCGATCGTGGAGGAAACGCCGCCCTTCCAGCGCGCCTTGACCACGGCCGCAATGGATACTCCCGGCGCCTACGAAACCAAGGCCACAGAAGCGATGTTCGATGTCACGCTGCCCGAACCGGACTGGAAACCGGAGAAGGTCGAGCAGTGGATGCAATCATTCAACCGCGGCACTATCGTCAGCACCGCCATCCACGAGGTCTATCCCGGTCATTACACCCAGTTCCTTTGGCTCCAGGCCGCCCCGTCCAAGACGCGCAAGCTGCTTTACAACAACAGCAATGCCGAAGGCTGGGCGCATTACACCGAGCAGATGATGCTGGACGAAGGCTACGGCGGCCATGATCCCAAACTGCGCCTGGGACAGCTGCTAGACGCCCTGCTACGCGATGCCCGCTTCATCGTGGGGATCGAGATGCACATTGGCAGGATGACGGTCGGACAAGGGCAGACTTTTTTCATCAAGGAAGGTTTCCAGGTTCCTGCGGTGGCCGAAGTCGAAGCCAGACGTGGTACTTCCGACCCTACCTATCTCTATTACACTCTGGGGAAGCTGCAGATTCTGAAGCTGCGGCAGGACTACCAGAAGCTACGGGGCGCTGAATTCAGCTTGCAAGAGTTTCACGACCGCTTCATGCGTCAAGGGTCGGTGCCCATGAGGATCATTCGCAAGAGCATGTTGGGAAACGACAGTCCGACTTTGTAGTTACCCTCGATCCGAAGCAAGGGTTCGAAGCGTTTAAGATTATTAACCGGCCGCAGGCAGTCTATTCTTGTTCGGCCGGGCCAAGAGGAAGTCCGCCATGACCATGAGAGTCCGCAAAGCTGTTTTTCCCGCCGCTGGCCTAGGCACCCGCTTTCTGCCAGCCACCAAGGCGCAACCTAAAGAGATGTTGCCCCTGGTGGACAAGCCCATCATCCAGTACGGCGTGGAGGAAGCTGTCGCGGCCGGCTGCGATCAGATCATCATCGTGACTGGACGCGGCAAACAGGCCATCGAAGATCACTTCGACGTCAGCTACGAGCTGGAGAAAATGCTCGAGGAGCGCGGAAAGACTGACCTGCTCCAGATCGTGCGCCAGATTTCGGACTTGATCCACATCGCCTATGTCCGCCAAAAAGAGGCACTCGGCCTCGGCCACGCCGTACTCACCGCGCGCGAACTGGTCGGCAACGAGCCTTTCGCGGTGCTGCTGGCCGACGACGTGATCGACGCTGAAGTCCCGTGCCTGAAACAACTGATGAATGTCTTTGAGAAAACGCAGTGCTCGGTGCTTGCCACCCAGGTGGTCGAGGGTCCGGGCATTTCCGCCTACGGAGTGCTCGAAGGCAAGCCAGTCCCGGGGTCCAATGGCAAGTTATACGAGGTTTTGAGCCTGGTGGAAAAACCGCGCCCGGAGGACGCTCCTTCCAACCTCGCCGTCATCGGCCGCTACCTGCTCACTCCCACCGTGTTTGAGACTCTGTCGGATCTCAAGGCAGGCGCGGGAGGCGAACTGCAACTCACCGATGGGCTGCGGGCGCTATTGCGGAAAGAGAAAATTTACGGCTATGTCTTCGACGGCAAGCGTCACGACACCGGCGACAAGCTGGGGTTTCTGAAAGCCACTGTGGAATTTGCCCTCAAGCGCCCCGATCTGGGCGGACCCTTGCGGCAGTATCTGAAAAGCCTGAATCTGTAGCGGTTAGACTGAATTTATTGGTAGCGAAGATGTCTCACGAAGCTCCCAGGGCAATCTTCAGCTTCCGGGATTTCTCGTCCACGCTGTTCGCCAACTTCTCTTTGTGGGCCGCCAGCTTCCGGGCCAGCGGATCACTGGATAGCGCCAGAATCTGCGCCGCCAAGATTCCCGCATTCGTCGCGCCGGGTTTACCGATGGCAACTGTCGCCACCGGGATGCCGGCCGGCATCTGCACCGTCGCCAGCAAAGAATCCATCCCCTGCAGCGAAGTTGACGGAATCGGTACGCCAATGACAGGAAGCGAAGTGTGCGCGGCAATCACGCCCGCCAGGTGCGCGGCGCCGCCGGCTCCGGCGATGATCACGCGAATCCCCCGCGCTGCCGCTTTGCGCGCATATTCGGTGGTGCGCTCAGGAGAACGGTGCGCTGAAGTAACGTCCACCTCGTACTCGATCCCAAACTGTTCCAGCGCCTTAGCTGCCTCCCGCATGATGTCGAGGTCAGAGTCGCTTCCCATCACAATCGAAACCCGAGGCTTCGCGCTCATGAATGTCCCTTGCCTTCCGCCGTCAACCAGAAGCTGGAAACTATCTCTTCCCTGCCTTGGCCGCGATGTCCTTGCGGTAATACGCACCCTCGAACCCGATCTTCGAGGCCGCCGCGTAGACCCGATCAACGGCGGTCTTCAAATCCGACGCCCGCGCCGTGACTCCCAGCACCCGCCCGCCAGCAGTGAAGAATGCGCCGTCGTGCCGGGTCGTGCCCGCATGAAAAACCTTCACCCCTGCGACTTTCGCCGCATCTTCAAGGCCCAGAATCTTCTTTCCTACTTCAAAAGTGCCGGGGTACCCGCCGGAAGAAATCGCCACGCACACCGAAGCATCCCGCGACCATCGAAAATCACCTTCGCTGACCCGGCCTTCGATCGAAGCCTCCAGCGCTTCGACCAGATCGCTTTCGAGGCGCATCAAAATTGGTTGTGTCTCCGGATCGCCGAATCGGCAGTTGAATTCCAGCACCATGGGCCCGCGAGCCGTCATCATCAGCCCGCAGTAGAGGATGCCTTTATATTCCGCGCCTTCCGCCTTCATGCCGGCCACCACTGGCCGAGCAATGTGTTGCAACAGCCACTGGGTCATCTGGCCGTCCACGATGTTGGGAGTGGAATAAGCGCCCATCCCACCCGTGTTTGGACCAGTGTCCCCATCCCCGATGCGCTTGTGATCCTGAGCCGCCACCAGTGGCGCTACTCTTTCTCCGTCGCTCAGCACCAGAAACGAAAGCTCGTCCCCCGTGAGGCACTCTTCCAGAACCACCCGCCGCCCCGCGCCGCCCAGGGTCTTGCCGCTTAACATCTCCGCCGCGGCCGACGCTGATTCTTCCTTCGTCTTGCAAATCACCACTCCCTTGCCGGCAGCCAAACCGTCCGCTTTCACCACTACAGGCGCATGAAAGTGCGGTAAGGCTTCGTGGACATCGTCAATGGAGTCGCAAATCGCGAAGTGCGCCGTAGGAATGTGGTGCCGCTGCAGGAATTCCTTGGCGAAACTCTTGCTTGATTCCAGTTGTGCTGCAGCCTTGCTGGGACCGAAAATATGCCAGCCCCGCCGGTTGAACTCGTCCACCACTCCCAAGGCCAGGGGCAGCTCAGGTCCGACTATGGTGAGATCCGGGCTGACCTGGTTGGCCACCGTCACCAGCGAGTCGATACTCTTTACGTCTGCCGGCAAGCACTCGGCTTCTTCGGCGATACCACCGTTGCCGGGCGCGCAATACACCTGAGAAACGCGCGGAGACTGGCGCAGCTTCCACACCAGGGCATGCTCGCGTCCCCCGCTTCCAATGACAAGAACTTTCATAGCCGGAGACTGACAAGGTTAGGGGGAGGCGCGGATGATGTCAAACACAGCGAAACATCCTCACCGCGGGAGCCACCGAGACACGGCGGTTCGGGCAGCGCGCTTAACTTGCTCAGTTCGCTAGCCGGGAGGTTCCGCCGCGCCTGCTGCGTAATAGCCAGCTTTCCCAGCGTCCAGCTTTCGGCCTTTTGGGCTGAAGATCCGAAAATGAGCCAAACCGAATTTTTGCAGCGCAAACCGCAACGTGGTCCCCATGACGCCCAAACCGTAGGTCACGCTCCGGCGGAAGTTAATGGAAGAAGCCTCCTCGAAATATTTCGTCGGGCATGATACTTCGCCAATCCGGAAGCCAAAGTTTACGCATTGCGCCAGGACTTGATTGTCGAAGACAAAATCGTCTGAGTTCTCCAGCAGAGGAAGCTCCACCAAAACCTTGCGGCTGAAGGCGCGGTAGCCAGTGTGGTATTCCGACAACTTGATCCCCAGAAACAAATTCTCGAACGCGGTGAGGAATCTGTTCGCCACATACTTATAGAAAGGCATGCCGCCATGCAGCGCCTGCCCGCCGATGATGCGTGAACCCAGCACCACGTCGTAGACATTGTAGGCCACCATGCTCGCCATGGCCGTCACCAGCAGGGGCGTGTACTGATAATCGGGATGCACCATGATCACCACGTCGGCGCCCGCGGCCAGAGCCTCGCGGTAGCAGGTTTGCTGGTTGCGCCCGTAGCCATAATTCTGGTCGTGCACAAAGAATTGCAGTCCCAGCCGCTCGGCAATTTCAACCGTGCGGTCTGAGCTGTGATCGTCCACCAGAATGCGGATGTCCACCAGTTCGGGCAACTCCGCCACGGTAGCCGCCAGGGTCTTCTCGGCGTTATACGCGGGTAGCACCACGGCAATGCGTTTCCCGTTAATCATGAATGATCATCATAACCTCATAACCATCACAGGCGTCATTCCGCGTCATTTCGGCCGCTCCGCCATCACGGTCCGGGTGGGGCGGCCACCCTCGGCTGTCCAGCGGAGCAAAGCTCTGTAAATTCTTGGAATCTGAACCCTCTGCCGGGCATCCCACGCCCTGATCCCCATTTATTGATAAAATATCGTTTCAGACAAGCCCCAACCCCATGCCCGAAAAGCGCACTCTCTTCGAGAAAGTCTGGAACGAGCATGTCGTGTGTTCGCCTTCCGGACGCCTGCCGCTTCTTTATATCGACCTGCACCTGGTCCACGAGGTCACCTCGCCCCAGGCGTTCGACGGCCTGCGTGTGGCCGGACGCCAGGTCCGTCAGCCCAACCGGACCATCGCCACGGTCGACCACAATATTCCGACCGAGCCTCGCGGCACTCCCATCACGGATCCCATTGCCGCCCGCCAGATCCAAGCGCTGCAAGAAAATTGCAAAGAGTTTGGAGTCCCGCTGTTCGACATGGACTCGCCCAATCAGGGCATCGTGCACGTGATCGGCCCCGAGCTGGGGCTGACACAACCGGGCATGACCATCGTCTGCGGCGATAGCCACACCAGTACCCACGGCGCGTTCGGTGCGCTGGCCTTCGGCATCGGGACCTCCGAAGTCGAGCATGTGCTGGCCACCCAATGTCTGACCCAACGCAAACCGAAAACCATGCTGATCGACGTGCGTGGTTCGTTGCCTGAGGGTGTGACGGCAAAAGACCTAGCGCTGGGCATTATTGGGCAGATTGGCACCGACGGCGCCACCGGACACGTGATCGAGTACGCCGGCGAAGCCGTCCGCGCGCTTTCCGTGGAAGGCCGCATGACCTTGTGCAACATGAGCATTGAGGCCGGAGCCCGCGCCGGCATGGTGGCGCCAGATGAAATCACCTTCACCTACATCAAGAGCCGCCGCTTCGCCCCACAAAACAGTGAGTGGGGAAAAACGCTGGCTCGGTGGCACAGTCTGCCTTCCGATCCAGGTGCCGAGTACGACAAAGTGGTAGAGATTGATGCCTCCAGGCTCGCCCCCTTCGTGACTTGGGGGACGAACCCAGGCATGGTTGTCGCCGTCAGCGGCCGGGTGCCGGAGCTCAGCGATCTGAAAACCGAAGCCGACCGTCGTGCCGCCGAGCGTATGTTGGAATACATGGGACTCCGACCTGGAACCCGCGTCGAAGAAATTTCCGTAGACAGGGTTTTTATTGGGTCCTGCACCAACTCTCGTCTGGAAGACTTGCGCGCCGCGGCCCGCGTGGCCCGGGGCCATCACGTGAATCCGAAAGTGCGAGCCATGGTGGTGCCGGGCTCACAGTCGGTGAAGCAGGCGGCGGAGCGGGAGGGTCTTGATCGGATTTTCCAGGAAGCCGGTTTCGAGTGGCGCGAGTCGGGCTGTTCCATGTGTCTGGGCATGAACCCGGACATCCTGCAACCCGGCGAGCGATGCGCTTCCACCAGCAACCGCAACTTCGAAGGCCGCCAGGGACGAGGCGGACGCACCCATCTGGTCAGTCCCATGATGGCGGCGGCCGCCGCCATTGCCGGCCACTTCACGGATATCCGTGACTGGAAGTTTCAATGACCTTAGCAACGGCCACGAAAATGTAGCACCGGCGTCCGGCGCACCCGTCACCAGGCTGGCGAGCGCTATTCTGGAGGATCATGCAACCGTTCCGCATTCATAAAGGCCAAGTCGCTCCGCTCGATCGCGCCAACGTTGACACCGACCAGATCATTCCCAAGCAATTCCTCAAAAGAATTGAGCGCACCGGCTTTGGCGAGTTCTTGTTTTACGATTGGCGGCGCGGCAAGAACGGTTCGCAAGACCCGTCTTTTTCCCTCAATGAAGCGCGCTACACGGGGGCCAGCATCCTTGTGACGGGAAAGAATTTCGGCTGCGGCTCGTCACGCGAGCACGCCGTCTGGGCCTTGGCGGACTTTGGTTTCCGGGCAGTGATCGCTCCGTCGTTCGCCGACATCTTCGCCAATAACTGCATGAAGAACGGCGTACTCACGGTCGTGCTGAGCGAGGAGCAGGTCGCGGAAATCATCCGTCGGGCAGCTGACCTCCCCGACTACCAGGTGGTCGTTGACCTGGAGCAATGCAAGGTCGAAGACGATCGCCGATTTTCCGCCACCTTCCAGATCGATGAGTTCACCCGCCATTGCCTGCTCGAGGGCTTGGACGACATTGGACTCACCCTGCAACATCAAGCAGAAATCGCAGCCTACGAGTCCAAGCATCCAGTCTCGCCAAGCATGAAGCAAGGATTCTAGACGGACCGTGCAGTACGGGCATTCTAGCCGGCGATGACCCGTTCGGGCCAAGCTCGGCAAAGCAGTACCCTCCCCAGGAACGCGCTCCAGAAGGCACCGCCGAGATCAAACTTGCTGGCGGAAACCAGAAAGGTCGCTGTTGTGAGCAGTTGCGACGCCTAGAGTGTGAGGTCCAAAGCCTTCGAGATCAACCTCTGAAAACCCGAAGGTGAGGCTGGACCAGAATGACCGGACATGGTTTCGCCTCTTCCTGTACCCGAAGCCCAGCTATGACTTTGCCCAGCTGTGAGTCCTCAAGGAAAGGAGCCTGCCCAACAGCAGTAACAAGCCGGGAAAAATAGCCCAGACAAATGCCCCGAACAGAACCAAGGGCCACTGCGGTAAGACATGCGGATTTTTCTCGACCAGGATACTTATCGCGACCACCAGACACCACAATCCGAGCATCACGATCGAGGGAAACAAAGTCGACGTGAGCTCAGTCAGACGGTCGCCTCCCGCGCGACGCGACATGTAAGCGCTGGTCGCGCCCAACAAGGGCTGGGTACCAAGCCAGACCAGATAAGGCATCAGCGGGAGTCCCGAGTGCAACCATGGCATGCGTGGCTGCGGGCCGACTCGCTGCAAGATCATCAGCCAACTCATGGATGCCGTCAAGCTGACGAGGCCGGGCCACCACAGGGTTTTTGTTCGATGGTTCAAAATTTCCTCCTTGCTCTTCGCGCGGCGAATTTTCTTAGCGAGCCCGCGCCAGTTGGCCCTATCCCCCAGGGCCTGTTTGACGGCTTCGGGCTCGCCCAGACCTTTTCTACGTAGCTCCGCATAGAGGTCTTCGAGATGGCCGGACAACTCTGCGATGACTTCCACATGCTCGGCGGACGACGGCTCCGACACGCCCAGGTGCTCCCGAACCAGTTCATTCCAATCAGGCATGACTTACTCCGGCGATCCGGTCGAGTGCCTGAAAAAAGGAGCGCCACTCCCGCCGCAGCGGGGCAAGTTCCTTCTTGCCTGCGGGTGTGAGGGCGTAGTAGCGGCGGTCTCGGCCGGTGCTGTTAGGCTGCCAGCGCCCTTTGATTAAGTCGCGCTTTTCGAGGTCATAAAGCATTGGGTATAGCGAACCAAGTTCAAAACGGAGTACGCCCTTCGTCCGTTGCTCGATCCGCTTGGAAATTTCGAAGCCGTAGAGTGGCTGTTCCGCCAGCAGCGCCAGGATAGCCAATTCGGTGCTCCCGCGTGCAATGTTGGCCCGGACGCGTTTGACCATGATGAATATAGACTCCCTATACTGCAGTATAGTATTCCTATATTGCTAACCCTCCTGTCAAGAAATATTCTTGCTCCATCTGCCCCTAGTCATCGCCTCCAGACACAATCCAAAGTTCGCGTGGATCTGTCCCGAGCGAAGTTCTAATGAACTCTTGCCCACCATCCCTCTGCCTACACCGGCGGCCCCGCCGGCGCCCCCGACGATTTCAGCTTGGGCGTATTCTGCTCCGGATTCTGCAGAAACAGCGTTATCTGGTGATCGAGCTGTTCGATCACCGGACCCCGCGCCGCGACCTTTTTCACCGCGCTCTGCACTTCCCGCACCCCCGCCAACGCTACCGCTCGCACTTCCGCGGTAGCATCGGAATTCACCGCCAGCACCATCAACCGATCCGCCACTTCTGTTTGCACCACGCCAGCAAGATCCCGTTCCGCCGGTGTCTTTGCGCCGTCAGAAAATGCAGTCGTCACCAGAGCGGAGACGACATTGCCCGGCGAGAGCGCCTGCGCATCCTGACCCGAAATGACGGCCAGCCTTTGCATGCGCTTGGGATTGAGCAATCCCCCCACGACGACCTCAGCCACGGCGCGCGCTCCATCCTGCGGACTGAAAAGATAACCCGCCGACGAGGTGAATCGCTCCGAATCAGCATCACGATTTTCCACCGGAGCCAGCGCCCGCCAGACTTCGGCCGGAATATTGAGTTTCGCAGGACCCAGTGCCTGCAGAGTCAGTCGCAGAGCATCCTTCTGGCTCTTCGCCGGCCAGATGCTTACCGGCGCCTGGCCATCGCCAACCAGTGACAGCGGCACTTTGGCGCTGCCCACCACATTGATCGCAGCCGCTAGCGCGTAGCGATGGAACAGATAGACCAGCGGCAGCCGCGAGGCCAGCATCGAATTCGGTTCTCCCGGACGCAGCATTCTTGGGCCATAATGTGCCAGCAATGCGTCGCGGACGGGCAAAACCTCCTCCAGCCAAGCCACCGGATCAGTCCCATCGTCATAGGAATTCCAGCGCGGATCGTCCGTGTTCCCCCAGACAATACCCTTCGCGATTGCTCCCCTCACGATCGCGTCCAGACGCGCATGCTCCTGCGGTACCGTGCTGCCGGGTTTGCCCTGACTGTAGCCCCACTCAATGGCATGGCGGTCGTAGCTGCCCACGCCCTGCATGTAGGCATCGGAAAGATCGGCCGTTCCGTCCGCGCGAATGCTCACCCGCGGCGCGAAGTAATCCATCACCGACCCGCGTCCGTAGGTGCTGGCCAAAAAATTATGTTCCAGCCCGAGCACATGGCCCATTTCGTGACAGGTGAGCAGAGCCAGCCGGTTCAGCATCACCCGCTGCTCGCTGGCCTGGGGATCGAGGTTGTCGAGCGCGGCGAACACATCCAACGCCGGCTCGGTAGATTCACGCCCGGAAGGAATCGTGGATTCCCAGTAGTTGTTCACGGTCCTCATGCGGTGGGAGTCCAGCTGCACCACGGCGTGAATAATCTCTCCGGTGCGCGGATCGACATGGCTCTGCCCCACCGACCATCCCCGGCCGGAACGATTTGTCCACTGGATGGTCGGGTAGCGAATGTCCATCGGATCGGCTCCTTCGGGCAAATCTTCGATGCGCAGCGCATTTTTGAATCCCGCCTGCTCAAAGGCCGTATTCCACCACAACGCTCCAGTGCGGGCGGCTGAGCGCACCGGCTCTGGGATGGCAGGGTCGAGATAAAAAACAATCGGCTTGACCGGCTCACTCAGCGCGGCATTCGGATCTTTTTTCTGCAAGCGCCAGCGCTGGACCAGATACCGCGTAAGCGGGCGATCGTAAGTTTGGGAAAAATCCTGGAAACTGATGGTAATAAACCCCACGCGGAGATCCTGCTCCAGAGGCTCATATCCGGGACTTGGCACAGCGACAAACGAATGGTGCGCACGCACACTCAGCGCATGCGGATCGGGCTGATTCAGGTCGCTTTCCGAATCCGTAGCAAAGGTCAGTAGAGCTTCCACTTCGGTGTTGAGAGGAAAGCTCCCCGTGTGTTCCAGATCAATGACGCTGCGATCCTTGTCCAGCCGCCAGTCCGCCGCCCTGGACGATTGCTCCCGCACCATCACGCCGCCCACGGCGCGAGTCGGTCGCCGCAGTTGCGATAGCAGATCGAAGGCATCCCGAACCAGCAAGGCATCGGCGTTGACCAGGACGGTTCCATCCTGCTCCGCTTCCAACGGAAGCGACGCCAGCACAGAAGTGGGAAAGCTGTATTCCACCGAATGCTGCAGTTCCGGAGCGCCATTCGGAGCGCGAAACCCGGTATTCTCTTGGATCACCAGCACGCGCATGCCGGCCCGGCGGAAACGGCACACCCCTACGCCGCCGAATGAACTCCGGTCAGCGAACGCCTCTGTAGACCCGATCCCGCTGCCCAGACCGGTGAAATAAAGAAATTCCCGGCCCAGCACAGCCGGCGACAGTTCAAACAGAATTTCGCTTTTTTTCTCGTCCCAGTAGTAGGGCAGAAAGCCGTCGCGCCTTTGTAACCCAGCGGTACGGGTCGCCAGACTGCCTTTCTCGTCCGCCGGCTTCCCGGAAGTCTGGGTGTTGGCGGGAGTCAAAATGCCGCCTATCAAAACAACCAATGCAAGCACCAGCCAAGCTCGTTTCATAGGCTTGTCTTATACATCACGCGCATGAGGTGGCTCAAACCGAGGAAGCGACTACCGTCAGGCGAATATCGGCGGCCCGCCAAAACCACAAGCTATAATTATTCAACGCAGACCGGAGGGATGCGTGAGCGGTTGAAACGGGCGGTCTTGAAAACCGCTGTACCGGAAACGGTACCGGGGGTTCGAATCCCTCTCCCTCCGCCACTTTTTGTAAAAGGAAAGCGGTGCGGTATGTTTGTGTTTAGGCTGGGGCTCGCCGGAATGTGCGAATGGCCAGCAGCGGTCTCCCCATTTGGTGTTTTCTTTCAGGTCGGATTTGTCCGGCGTGGCGACAGCATGCCACGAGTTATTTAGAAAGAGAACAAGCCAAGTTGCGATTACCAGTTGCCCTACTCCGCCTGTAGGCCTGCCGCGAGGTATTGGTCCCCGGACGTATTGATCGCCTCCCGATGCTACCTGCCACGAAAAGGTTGCATTTTAGGACGTACCCGAGGTAATATGCACAGTGGACGCAGCAGCAAGCGTTCAACTCGTCGCTGTACGCCCTTTCTTCCAAACGGTTCAAAATGTGGCCCAATAGTATGCGTGGGGTGACTCTAATCTCGCCTCGCAACAGGTTCGGAGAGACCTTATGGCGTGGTACGCTTATTGCATCACTGAGCAACAGACCCTAGCTAACGGTACGCGTTCTCGTCGTCCTTCCTTGCTGGAAGGGGTTCAAGGAGTGAACGGCGCCACTGTACTGGCCTATCCCAGCGGAGAATTCAACATAGTTGTCAGCGAATATGCGCGGGATGACGCGCAGTTCGGGGAGAAGAACGTCCTGGAGCACGCGCGCGTCGTGAGCGCGTGTTTCCGCAGTGGAACAGTGTTGCCGTTCCGCTTTGGGACGATTTTCGATACCGACGAGGCGCTGCGCCAGGCAGTCCGAACTAATCGCCGGACTTTTGGTCAAAGCGTTGCCCGACTGCGTGGCAAAGCTGAGATGCACTTGAAGCTGCGGGTCAGGGATGGTTCCCTCCGCGAAGCCATGGCCGACGTGATTCTGCCGGACACGGTCGGAGGCGATTACCTCATCAAGCTGCGGGAAAAGGCTTCGCAGGACCGCGAACGGCGAACCAAGGCGCGAGCGCTCTCCGTGCAAGTCCATAAGTTGTTCAATCCACTGGAAGAAGAGATCAGCTGCAAGCGAGTCGACTCTAACGGCATGCTGATCGACATCGCTCACCTGATTGACTCCAAATCTGTGGAAAAGTATCAAAACCGGTATAGCAGCGCCGCCAAGCAGTTGAAGAACTGCGAATTGGCGATCAGTGGACCCTGGCCCCCGTATCATTTCCTACCCGGCAAACTGCGCATGGTGGCTGGCAACTCTTAAACCGGGACCTCGGGCGTCAGGCATCGGACCTTCGACTTAACCCTCGAAGGTCCTTTTCCGTTGTCGCTCCGCAATCGCCATCAGGTCTGGGGCCCCGGAGTCTAGACCCCAAGCTAAGGTCCCGACGCTCGACGTCCGACGCCTTGGTTTGCCTCCAACGCCCGGCGTAGTGCAGCGAATGTGCAGGATTCTGCATTTCATTGTCGGGCGGACCCTTCTGTAATTCCCTTGTACATCTCCTTCAATCCTAGGTAAGTACATTATTTGCAATGGCTTGCCAGTGTGTCGATGGCCGGTGGGAACGCGGGTTGCTTTGGTTGCGAAAATGCTTCTTATAGAAGCAACAAAAGAGGCCGCTGACAAGAAATGACCTTCACTTGCTGTTTTCGACATCTCTCTTTTTGCCGTTCCGGTTGGCGGAGCGGCTCTCTGCGTCGCCATTCCTGACTCAACCCTCCAACTAGCCTCTTTTAATAGTGGCCCCAGAAATGGGGCCATTTTTTTCCCCACGATTCACGCAGTTGCAGACAGGCACGCCGCGTCCCTCAATCTGAGCTCCCCGCCTGATGCCCGACGCGCGAGGTCTGACGTCCGGCGCCCGCTGTGCGACACTCGAACGCGTCTAACAAGTTATTACCCCCGGAACCATGAGTTGGTTAAACTTGTCTACCTCTCTTATGAAAACCCCCTTCCGCGGCCTGGCCTTGGGCCTGATGTTGCCGCTCTGGTGTAATCCCATGGTTCGGGGTGCAGACCGTACCCCCGGCCATACCTCCGAAAACAAGACTGGCGACGTTCTGCTTTCGACCATGCAGCACGAGCTGCAGCGCGCCACCACGAAATTGGGGGGCCTGGACCCCGCGCCCTACTTTGTAAGCTACTCGGTGTATGACCAGGATGGAACCGTCGTTGTGGGTGGCCTGGGCAGCCTACTGAATTCGACCGAATTTCACCGCCGCACCGGCCAAGTCACCATGCGAGTGGGCAGCGCCGCGCTCGACAACACCCACCAGGAAAACCGTTATTCGGGGATGAATTCCGGGCTTATCCCCTTGCAGGACAACCCCGATGCCGCCGCCCGGGTGCTGTGGCAGCTCACCCACGAGGAATACGGCCGGGCGGCTCAGAGCTACCTGAACGTAAAGACAGCGACGGCCGTCCGTTCCAAGGAAGAAGACACCTCGCCTGACTTCGCCGAGGAAAAGCCGCAGACGCACCTGGATTACGCCATGCCGGGGTTCCATCTCGACCAGAAAGAGTGGGAAGATCGGGTGCGGCGCTATTCCGGCTACTTCCGGAGGTACCCCGAAATCTATTCATCGGCGGTGATGGTGCTGGGGGAAAAGACGCAGCTGCGCTTTGTCTCGAGCGACGGCGGGCAGCTTGCGACCCCAGGCACGATCATACGATTGATGATTGAGGCCGAGACCCGCGCCGATGATGGAATGGAACTGCTGCGAGTGGAGACTTTTCAGGCGGCGACGCCCGACCGTCTCCCCAGCGAGACGGAAATTGCCGATAAGATCAAAAAAATGGCTGCCGACCTGAAGGCCTTGCGGGCGGCGCCTCTGGCTGAACCGTTCGACGGCCCAGCGCTGCTTTCCGGCAGAGCGGCCGCGGTCTTCTTTCATGAAGTGCTCGGCCACCGCCTGGAAGGTCATCGGCAGCGTGGCGAGCAGGAAGGGCAGACCTTCACCAAGAAGATCAACCAGCAGGTGCTGCCCGAATTCCTCAGCGTGATTGATGACCCCACGCAGCACAGCTTGAACGGAATGGACCTGGGCGGCTGGTATCAATACGACGACGAAGGCATGCCCGCCGAACGCGTGGAGGTAATCAAGAACGGCGTGCTCAAGAACTTCCTGATGTCACGCATGCCGGTGAAAGGCTTCGCCCAGTCGAACGGACACGGCCGAGCGCAAGCTGGGTTGATGGCCACTGGCAGGCAAGGCAATCTGATCGTCAGTTCTTCGTACACGGTGAAGGATTCGGAGCTACGCCAGCAACTAATCGCCGAAATCAAGAAGCAGGGCAAGCCCTACGGTCTTTACTTCGAGGACATCGAAGGCGGATTCACGCTTACCACGCGCTCGCTCCCGCAGTCGTTCCAGGTCTTGCCCGTGCTGGTGTGGAAGGTTTATCCCGATGGCCGCCCGGACGAACTGGTGCGCGGGGTGGATATCGTTGGCACGCCGCTGGCCGCGCTGAACCGGATTGAGGTCACCGGCGAGAAGACGGAAGTATTCAATGGCGTCTGCGGAGCGGAATCGGGCAGTGTGCCGGTATCGGCCGCCGCCCCCGCCATGCTGTTCTCCGAAATGGAAGTGCAAAAGCGGGCGCATTCACGGAACCGTCCGCCCATCCTCCCCCCGCCGGCTTGGGACAGCCCGGACGCGAAGTCATCCTCCAAAAGCGGAGGGGGACAATGATCCGGAGGGGAATGGTCGGGAGAGCAACGATCCGCTGTGCATACCAGCTGACACTTCTGGTCGTACTGCTGCTGACGACGTGTGCCATTCTCTCGGCGCAGGTTGCGGCCGGAAACCTTGCCAGCGAAAACTCCGCGGCTGGCAGAAATCCAGATCCCGTGTTGCACGCAATGCTGGCTGAGTTGCAGCGCTCGAAGACCCAACTCAAGCTGGCGGACACCCAGCCTCCGTACTACGTCGACTACCGGCTAATGGACGTTGATCAATACCTTGCCGAGGCTGCCTTCGGCGCTCTGCGCACTTCCATGCGGACGCGCATTCGCATGTTGCGCATCGTGGTACGAGTGGGTGACTACAAACACGACAGTTATTACGGCCCGGGACAAGGCGTGGTCGAGGTCGGTCCACTGGATGACGATGAGGCGGGACTGCGGCACCAACTCTGGCTGGGGACTGACCGGGCGTACAAGGCGGCGGCTGAGGCCGTGACAGCGAAACAGGCAGAACTCAAGAAATACACCGTGGATCTACCCGTGGACGACTTCGCCTACGCATCTGCGGTCCAGTTCACCGGGCCTCTGGCGCACCTCGATTTTGCCCCTGAGCCCTGGCTCACCACCTTGGAAGAAGCGTCTGCACTGTACAAGACCGATCCCGCAGTACAGTCGCTGAATGCTTCACTGCGGTTTATCGCAACGAACCGGTATTTCGTAAGTTCGGAAGGGACGGTGGTACGCAGCGGCGACAGCTTCTACCAGGTCTACGTCGGTGGCTACACCCAGGCCGCCGATGGCATGCGTCTGGATCGCTCGCATGGATATCAGGTGCGCCAGCCGAAAGAGTTGCCAACCAAGGAAGAGGTGCTGTCTCGCACCCGGCAGCTGCTGGCAACTTTGAAGCAGCTGCGCGAGGCGCCGGTCAGCGAAGAGGAATATCGCGGCCCGGTATTGTTTTCCGCGGACGCCGCTTCTGGCATCATGTCCGAGCTGGTGGGGCCGAACGTGCTGGGCAGGCGTCCGACGCTGGGCCAGAATGCGCGCACCATCGGAGACTGGGCCAACAACTACAAGAGCCGGGTGCTGCCCGATTTTCTCTCCGCCGTAGACGATCCGACGGTCGGCAGTTTCGAGGGGCATAGCTTGCTGGGTGGTTATGTGGTGGACGACGAAGGCATCAAATCCAGCCGGGTTTCGGTGATTGAGAAAGGGCAATTGGTAAATTACCTGCTGGGCCGCGAACCCATCCGCGATTTCCCCAGCTCCAACGGCCACGGCCGAGCGGCGGTGACCGGATCGCCCATGCCGAGTCTAGGAAATCTGATTGTCCAGACTGCCGATCCAGTCAGTAGTGATGAACTCAAGAAGAAGTTGATCGAAGCCTGCAAGCAGCGAAATTTGCCTTACGGCTATTTCGTGCAGACCCTGGGCCCGCGCCTTAATCCGCGACTGCTGTACCGCATCTCAACCCAGGATGGCCATGAAGAACTGGTGCGGGGCGCGGTTTTTGGCGACCTGGACACGCGGGCTCTGCGCAACAATATCGTGGCCGCAGGTAAGGAAATAGATTCTGAAGATCAGCTCGATCCCATCCCCCAGAGCGTGGTTAGTCCCGCGTTGCTGTTCGATGAGCTGGAAGTAAAACGCGGCGATACCGCCAAGCAAAAGCTGCCCGATTATCCGCCGCCAGAGGCAGCGCAGTGAGTCGAACGGCCACTTACGCGAATGCTCGGCGATCCAGAAAATTACCTTAGGTAATTTAACGAGAGCAACGACTAAAGCCGACAATAAACGCTTGTTTAAACGCGATCATTGGCCGGGGCTCTTTTGCCTCGAATCAGATGGATTCCGACTTCGGCGACGGGAAACGCCGATTATAAAAATGGCAACCCGCCAGGAACAAGGCAGCGGCAGCATAGCTGATGGCAAATTCCGGAGCGACAAAGATTCCCAGCTTATTTACGATTCCTGCAGAACTCAAATCGTAGGCATGGATGACTCCAAAAGAGGCGAGCACGGCTCCTGCCAGCAACCATCCAGCCGCGTGAAGGAAGCGCCGATCGAGCACGCACGCGAGGGCCGCGGCCCACACGCGGCCGCCGGAAAGCCTCGCGCCAGGATGGACGCAAAGATCCTGCCACGCGCAAAGGCTGTCATTATCATCATTAGTGTGATTGCTGTTGCCCCGCCAGAGCATAAGGTCTCGTCCCAGAAGTCGCGTCGCCCGGACTTCTCCTTTTCCCGTATCCGAAGACCGGGCGACGACGTGCCAATCGTTCGTTAGAACCGGATCATCGATCATGTCGATGGGTGCATTGGCTGGGCTGGGTGCCTGCGTTCCTCCACAATACGCACCCAGACTCTTCCTTCCTGTGAAATGAACTCGGGGTCGCTTGCGCCCCAGGCAAGGGCAGAATTGTTAAGTAGAATGTAGGCGCGACTTCCGGCTCGTACGGTTCCAGGCAAAGACTCTTGATTCCAGATTGAGGTAGTCTTTAGATCTGCATGCGAAACCTAAACTTGCTTTTACTGCTAGCCCTAATCACGGGAGCAGCCGTTGCACAGAAACCGAATGCCCCTGTCGCTTCCGATTACGAACGCCCACAGCCAGCGGCCCCAGCAGCCTCGTTGCCCCCCGCGTTAATTCACGAACTCACGGCGATTCGCGATGCCGGATTGAGCGACGACTACGCCTATCGCCAAGTGGCCCATATCACCGAGAATATCGGACCGCGCCCCGTGGGATCGCCCCAGGCGCAAGCCGCGATCGAATATGTTGCCGGCGAACTGCGCCAGCTTGGCCTGGAGGTTCGTCTGGAGCGAGTGCAGGCCCGCCGCTGGATACGCGGCGCGGAGGCGGCCGAACTGGTGCAGTATCCAGGACAGGCCCCGGGGACCACGCAGAAGATCGTGCTCACTGCTTTGGGCGGAAATCATCCCACACCGCCGCAAGGAATCACGGCGGAAGTAATCGTGGCGAATAGTTTTGCCGATCTTGATCGTCTAGGGCGGGAAAAGGTAGCGGGGAAGATTGTCTTGTTCGACGTTGCCTTCGACAAGCAAAAGGCGGAGGCCGGCCTTGCCGGGGAAGCTTACGAGGAAGCGGTGGCCTATCGAGTTCTAGGGGCGAACAGGGCAGCCGAATTGGGCGCTGTGGCTTCCCTAATCAGATCAGTGGGAGGGGCTGACTATCGCTTGCCGCATACAGGAACCAGCAGGGCCGCAGACATTCCGGCAGGAGCGGTGACCAGCGAAGACGCGGAGCTGATCGCACATCTCGCGGCTCACGGCAAGGTCCGCATGCACGTGATATTGACCTCCCAAACCGCGGCAGAGGTGACCACCTACAACGTGGTGGGCGACTTGAAAGGCTCGGAACATCCAGAACAGATTGTGATCGTCTCAGGACACCTGGATTCCTGGGATCTGGGAACCGGAGCCATCGACGATGCGGCGGGCGTGGCTGTGGCCATGGAAACCGCAAAACTGATCCAGCAACTACATTTGCGCCCCAAGCGCACGTTGCGAGTGATCGCCTGGATTGACGAAGAAAACCTGGGGCGGGGCCACGTGGAGTATGCCAAGGCCCACGCCTCGGAAATCAACAATCATGTGGCCGCGATTGAAAGCGACCTCGGAGCCTCTCATCCCACGGGATTCCGGGCCAAGATTATCTCGGAGGCCGCCGCGCAGCTGCAGCCCGTGCAGGAGATTCTCCAGGTTTTTGGGGCAAACCTGATTGAGCTGAGCAGCGACAGTCCGGAAACCGATATCGAGCCGCTGGCCAAACAGGGCGTACCTGCCTTCGGCCTGATGCAGGATGGCCGCATCTACTTCAACTATCATCACACCGCGGCTGACACCCTGGACAAGATCGTGCCCCAGGAGCTACGCGAGAACGCGACGGCGATGGCGGTGATGGGGTACGCGCTGGCGGCGATGCCGCAGCCATTGCCAAGATAGAGCAAGAATAAAGAATTGCCGGAGCGGAGCGTTCACTCCGGCACTCAGTGCAGGTTGATTTCGGTAAGGTTCAGTTCGGGCGAAGGTGTCGAGCATAGCTTTTGATTCTTAGATCAGGGATGCACCTGATGCAGCAACAACTCAGCCTCAAACACCAGCTGCAGCGCGGACAGTAAATCGACTGGTTTGTGGTTGAACTCCGCGTCTTCCAGCTGCTTGATCATCTTCGCCGCCAGCGCGTCGCGCTGGCTGTTTATGGCAATCAGGCGGTTTTCCAGCTTGTCGTAGGTTGGTTCATCTCCAGCCAGCGCCGCCGTGGACACGGTGAGACTGGCCAACCCAAGCTTGCCTACCGGTGCGGTGATCTGCTTATACTCCGCCGCCAGTAGAGTGAAGGCGAGAGCGCTGCGGCGCACCGCGATGGCGAGCGCATTGTCTCGAAGGTCCTCCACCAGGGCGCGGCCGTCGTGGGCGTAGTCATCTTGCAGACCCAGCAAGAGCATCATGGTGGGCCGAATGTCGGTGTGATCCGACCAGGTCTTGCGGTCGACTCCCCTGCCCTGTACCCCCGGTCCAACCATCCCCAGCCAGGTGGTGGAGATATCGGATTGAACGTCGCCGTGGTTCCAGGCAAAAGATGGAAGTTCGGTAACGCAGGGCGAACTGCAGTTTGGTGCTCCCGCGAAGAGAAAATAGTTAGGGTCCGCGAACATGGTGAGGGTCGGGGTTCTTGCGGGATCAGCGGTGAGCATGTGCAGAAGCTTCATCTCCACCGGATCAGCCAGGAATTCCGATATCGAATCGGTATTTCCCGTGATCGGATTCACCGCGGTGAGTGCCGCCAGGTCTTTGGCGAAGGTGCGGGTCACGGCGTCGGTGCGAGCCGGGTTGCCGGTGATGTAGATCGTGGGGGCATCGTCGGAGTGCACCGTGAAGGGAGTGCTATTCGATCGTTCTGTGGCCAGCAGGCCCGCCAGGTTGGTATTGATTTCGCCAATCTTCGTGTAGGTGCATGGAGTATGGATCCCATCACAATTAGCCGGCGTTGGCGTGCCTCCCACAAAGTGGTCGCCTTCGTCCGCGGTCACGATGAAGAGTGTGTTGTCCTGGGTAATTCCGTCCTGCGCCAGACGCGTGAAGAATTTGTTGAAGGCGTCATCGTAGGCCGCGAGCGCGGCAACGTAGCCCGCCTCCCCGGGGCCATAGGCCGGTCCAGATGGGTGTTTGTCATGGGCGTCGGAAATGTAAGCGAAAGTGACCGGGACTCCATGCTCCTGCATCGCGGCCACGTAGGAGAGCGAAACCGCCGCGGACATGCCGTCGAACCCAGGGAAGCCGACGTGTCCAGTCGGGTCCTGAATGACGTTTCCATTCAGGTCGCGCAAGGGACCGCTCGGACTGATCTGAGGAGCAACATATTTATGGCCGAACAAGGCATTGAATCCTGGGTATCCGCCGGGCTCGTCGGGCAGCGCGTCCTGCTCACCGCCATTGGCCGCGCCGCATAAGGCATCGCCTGCGGCGCAGTGGATTCCGATTCCAACGAAGTCCGCAAAAGCCTGGGTCCGATCGCTTTGAACTTCCTGGGCCTGCGGCGAGTTCGCTCCAAAAACGGTCGGTATGTCAGTAGCGACGTTCTCCAGGACCATGTTAGCGGTCGCCACTCCGCCGAAGTTGCAGCCCGCGCGGGTGTAGGAGACCCAGGGCGCGGGAGCGTTCTTGCCGTCGGCGGAAAGCATATTGAACGTGGTGTCGGTGGGCGTCTTTGCGGTGGGATCATAGATGGGGTCGGTCCAGTAGGCAAATGAGACGCCCAGATTACTAGTCCCGTTGGGGTTGAAATAACGGAAGCTGTTGGCGACGGGCACGCCGTGGCGATCAGGATAAACTCCGGTGAACGACGTCAGGATGTCGTTGGCGGTGTGTGAAATCAAGGGTGTGTGGTGGTTGGTGAGGACAGTTCCGTTGTTCTCGAGAAAATTCAGCAGATGCGGCATCTGTTCCAGGTCCGAAGGCACGTTGTGGTTGTCACGAGTAAAATGGGTATTGTCGAACTAGATATAAATCACGTGTTTGATCCGCCCATTGGCGGAGTTCAGCGGACAACCGGAGGCCTGCGCGGGCGACGGTCGAAAGAGGCAGAAGGCGGCAATTAACAGCAGGCTGAAAAAGGTGAAGGCTTGAGACGCACTCGTAAGTTGCTTTTCTTGGATTCTTGCAGAAAAGACTCTCACAGCTACCTCCTGGCAGATGTTGGAATGACGTCAAGCGGCGCTGTGATCTGTATACTGCATCACGAATTAGAGTGGGTCAACGGGTGATGAATCTTTCGTGAAAAGATCGTTTGTTGGGTAGGATCGGTCACTCAAGAAAGCACAAAAACTGGGCCTAGCCACGTAGACCAGTTGACGCATCTCAATTTAAGCGCATATCATTTTCGTTTGATCGGCGCATCAAGGACGCGGCCTACGGGCCGCGAAGTTATTATCGTGGGTTCTTATTATCATGGAAAAAAAGAAACTGGAATACTTCAAAAAGAGACTGGAATCGCGGCAGGTAGAATTGCGCCGCATGGTCACCCGCACCGAACAGGACGGCCGGACGGTAGACGAGGGCTCGGCCCAGGACATCGCCGACCGTGCCGCAAGTTCCTACACCAAGGAATTTCTCTTTCACCAGAGCAACAACGACCGCCAACTGCTGCAGATGGTGGACGGCGCGCTGGAGCGGCTCCGAGAGGGTGAGTTTGGCGAGTGCATCTCCTGTGGCAAGGAGATCAACGCCAAACGCCTGGAAGCAGTGCCTTGGACGCGGCATTGCATCGAATGTCAGGAGAAGCTGGAACAGGGAATTCTGGAAGAGACTTCGCTCTAGGTTGTATTCATTCTGCCTGGCTCCGAGGCCGCCGGCCCACCGGCGGCCTTCGCGCGTCTATGGCGTGAGCGTTCAGAGGTCGGAAATTGGTTCGTCAGCCATCGTTCTTCGGTTAGCCTTTGACCTATGGTCTTGCCCTGGCCCGTCAATCTTGCACTTTCAATCTTTGACGCTGCCAATGTTTGCCGTTAGACTCAGGGCTGTCATCCTGAGAGCCCAAATAACATAGCCATATATATTCAGAAGGGAAGTTCGTGCGCGCAGAAACCCGTCATCAACTCAAGCAGGACCGGTTCAGCCGGGCCACGATCGGCGCCGCTGAAGCCACTGTCCACTGGACCGTGGAACACAAGTCAAAGCTCATCCTTGGAGGCGTGGTCCTAGCAGTGTTGCTGGCCGCCGGTTTTGAAGTCTGGTACTACTTGAACCAGCAGGACCAGAGAGCCAGTGTTCAGTTGAACCAGGCGGTACGTACCTTGGACACTTCGGTGCGTCCCGCGGGTGCTCCTGCGGAGCCTGACCTCCCCAGTTTCGCCTCGGCCAAGGAACGCGCGGCCCAAGCCCACAAACAGTTCCAGACCATTGTGGACAGTTTTCCCCACACTCGGACCGCGGAATTTGCCCGCTATTTCCTGGCTCTCACTTCTTCGCAACTAGGTGACAATGCTGCCGCCGAACGGGGCTTGAAGGATGTGGCCTCCTCTCATAACGACGATCTTGCCGCACTGGCAAAGATGGCCCTGGCCACGGTCTATCGCAATGCCAACCGTACCAAGGATGCGATCGACGTCTATAACGCGTTGATCGCGAAGCCCACTCGAAGCGTAGGCAAAGCGACGGCCCAGATGGAATTGGCCGAAACCTATAGGTCCTCCCAACAGCCGGCTGAAGCCAAACGAATTTACGAGCAGATGCAAAAGGAAAATCCCGCCAGTGAAGTGGCGCAATTCGCGACCCAGAAACTGCAGGAGTTGAAGTAGCGGGCGTCGGATTTCGGCTCAGTGAAGAATTTGATCGAGGGTGTGACGGTGAAACCCAATACGCAGGAAATCGTCGCCCTGGCCTCCCAGTTCCAGACGATTACCCGCACGATCCGGTCACCGCCTCATTGCCGCTAACGCACGGGCGGAAGGCCTGGCGCTGCGGCAATAAACTTCGTCGTAAACCACGCTGGAAGCGACGCGTACATCGTCTCCACCGAGACCCGCGTGTACGCGACTGACGTTTCGGCCCGGCGCAAATTTGCCCGCTACTGAGCGCATCATCTCCCCCCGCTGCGCCCTGATCCGGCACATGTGGTTGCTGGCAATCGAGCGGCGCGGGGAGAGAACGCCCCGCGTCAACCGTCAAACGCGGCATTCCCCTTTTCTCCTCATTCCGCTACCATGATTTTCCTCATCCCAATCGAATCGGGGTTTCCATGCCAGACTTCACTCTGCGAGTCAACGGCGGTGAACGGAAAGTCAACCTTTCGTCGGACACCCCGCTGCTTTGGGTCTTGCGCGACACCTTGCAATTGACCGGCACGAAGTTCGGATGTGGTGCCGGACTATGCGGGGCGTGTACCGTGCATGTGGACGGCGCAGCGCGGCGGTCCTGCTCCACTCCGGTTTCAGAAGTTGCCGGGAAGAACATCACCACCATCGAAGGCCTGGCGGCAAACGGGCTGCATCCGCTTCAGCAAGCCTGGATGGCCGAAGATGTTCCTCAGTGCGGCTATTGTCAGGTGGGCCAAATCATGCAAGCCGCAGCCTTGCTGACGCAGACTCCGCAGCCGTCCGACGACCAGATCACTGCAGCGATGTCTGGCAACATCTGCCGCTGCGGAACCTACGAGCGCATCCGGCGAGCGATTCATCGGGCCGCAAGTGCGGGAGGCGCGCGATGAGCCCGCTTTCCCGCCGCGAATTTCTCGCTGCCGGAGTCGCTGCAGGCGCTGGCTTGGCAATTGGGTTCTACTTGCCTCACAAGTTTTCGGGCAACCAGGAGACTTTTGCTCCCAACGCTTATTTAAAGATTGCGCCCGACGGAAACATTACCGTGATGCTCACGCGCTCGGAGATGGGACAAGGCGTGAGCACTTCTCTTCCTATGATTTTGGCGGAAGAACTCGAAGCCGACTGGAAGCAGATTACCGTCGAGCAAGCCGCAGCGAGCACCTTGTACGGTGATCAATCCACCGGTGGCAGTGCCAGCGTGCGTACTACCTGGGATCCACTGCGAAAAGCTGGCGCCGCCGCGCGCGAGATGCTGATCAGCGCCGCCGCCACGGAGTGGGGTGTGCCGCGCTCGGGTTGCAAAGCTGAAAACAGCACGATAGTTCACTCCGCATCAACCCGGCGCCTCACATATGGCCAACTGGCCGCCAAAGCCGCAGCCCTGCCCGTTCCCACCGATCCGCCTTTGAAGAAGGACCCGAAAGAATACAAGATTGTCGGCCAGCGGATTCCACGTCTCGACACGGCCACTAAGGTCACCGGCACCGCGGGCTATGGAATTGATTTCCGTTTACCCAACATGAAATATGCGGTGCTGGCGCGTTGCCCAGTGATCGGAGGCAAGGTCGGGAGCTTCGACGACAAGGAATCCAGAAAGATTTCCGGCGTCAGCTACGTGGGCAAAGTCAGCGACTCGGCGATTGCCATTGTCGCCGACAGCGTGTGGGGCGCGATGGAAGGTCGGCGCACACTCAACGTAAGCTGGGACGAAGGGCCCAACCGGGATTTGAATTCGGCGGCGATTTTTGCCTCCTTGAAGAAGTCTGCCTCGGACAAGGCTGTGACTCTGTATTCCGCCGGCAATGTTGCCATAGTTTCAGGACGGCATATCGAAGGCGAATACCACCTCCCCTTCATGGCACATGCCCCCATGGAGCCTGGCAATTCCGTGGCGCACTTTCGCGGATCGAATTGTGAAATCTGGTCGCCCACCCAGGTTCCGCAGGAGGTGCGCGATTCCGCGGCCACCGCCGTCGGGCTCGACCCTGACAACGTGAAAGTCAACATCACTTTGCTGGGTGGAGGATTCGGGCGGCGCCTGGAACACGACTACGGCGTGGAAGCGGCCCTGGTTTCAAAGGCCATCCACGGTCCGGTGCAGGTGTTGTGGACGCGCGAGGACGACATGCGCAACTCCACCTACCGTCCGGCTAGTTATCACCGATTGAGCGCGGTGCTCGACGGTGCAGGATGGCCGGTTGCGTTCTCGCATCGCATTGTGATGCCTTCCATCAACCTACAGAAAGGATTTCCCGCCGAGAACGGAACCGATTCCGAGGTAAAAGACGAAACCTCGTTTACCTACTCTTTTCCTAACGCCCTGATCGAGTATGTGATGACGGAAACCCCGGTACCTCTGGGCTGGATGCGCTCGGTCAATGCCTTGCCGGCCGGATTTGCCAGCGAGTCATTTCTCGATGAACTGGCTCACGCCGGTGGCAAGGATCCCCTGGACTTGCGTCTCCATCTGCTGGCGAAAGACGAAAACATTAACGGCTGGCAGACGGCTCGCATCAGAGGGGTATTGCAGCTCGCAGCCGAGAAGGCAGGTTGGGGCAAAGCGCTGGCACCGGGACATTATCAGGGCATCGCCAGCTTTGGATGCTTCAACAGTTATATGGCTGAGGTCGTCGAGATCTCCATGGAAGGCGACCAACCTCGCGTTCACCGGGTGGTGGGTGCAATCGACTGCGGACAGGTGGTGAATCCAAATATCCTGGAGCAGCAGATCCAGGGTGGCGTGGTTTATGCGTTGAGCAACGCGTTGCATGCGCAGATCACCATCGACAAGGGGCGAGTCGTGCAGGGAAATTTCGACAACTATGCTCCCATCCGGATGAACGAAGCGCCGGTGGTCGAAGCCTACTTCGTGGAGAGCACGGAAGCACCCACCGGCGCGGGAGAACCGCCGGTTCCACCACTCGCACCGGCGCTATGCAATGCGATTTACGCGGTGACGAAGAAGCGGATTCGCGCTCTGCCCGTCCTGGCCTGAGTTTTTGCTGCTGCGGATGATTGGGTTTTGGGTGGAGCAGCACTTCAGGACTGCGCTAAGGCTTCTCTGCGGCGGCTTCAAGCCGCTGAGGTGGTGCGATCAGTTTGCGGACCACTGCCGGAAACGGTAGTCAGATGGACTCACATTTTCGCCACCGGGTTCGGCATAGGCTGTCCGACGGTTAACTTGAACAGCGAGATGTTGCGACCGAAACAGTTAGATTTCAGATCGTGAAACTCTGGAAACCTTTCTGGTAACTCCCGCGCCAGGCCTACGTCCCATCCCGCTTGAAATATCCAGACGGTCTGACCAGGTTTTAAATTGTAGGTGCTGACCATGTCGTTCCAGTGGCGGGTGAATACATCCGCCGTCAAAATGCTCGTCTCTGGGCTGGTCGAGATAACGCGATAGCCGCTGCAGGAGTATTGTTTGAAAGCAGAAGAGAACACGCCAGAACCGGCGTTCGGGCAGAGATAGAATCTGAGCAAAAAGCTGGTCTGGAAATCGACCAAGATCCTGTCCGCCGGCAAGACTTGCTGCCGGATGGCCTCGCTCGCCTGGGTCATGTTGGCGCGGCGCTGGTCTTCACGGCGCATGTAGGGACGATGTGGCACGCCAAACACCTGGCAGACGGCAATGATCACAAGGGCGCTGCCCAAAGCGTAGGCCAGTCCTTGGCGAGCCAGTTTCGCAATCGCGTGGCCAACGCCGGCCACCGCGAAAGGCACAAGAAAAGCCGAGTGCCTCGTTCCTCCGTACGGATATAGATCCACAATCGCCGCCACGCAGTTGATTACGAATGGCAGCGCCAGAAAAACCCCCAACTGCCGAGGGAACATGCCCGGTTGGTGTTGGATTCCTTGACCCTGAATTCCATCTCCGCTCAACAGAAGCCCAACCCCGACGACAAACAGCACGCCTGCGATATCGCCGACAGCAAGCTGTCCAAAGGTGTATTGAAGGACTCCGAAGGTTCTGGCGAATATGAACGGAAGCAGATGATCGTGTCCCCAGTGAAAATAGGAGTTGGCTAACAAGACCTGCATGTGCTGCGCCGCTGTACTGTCTTTTAGGTTCGCAATGTGGGTCCGGTAGAGGTAAGCAAATAGTCCGAGCGTCCCAGCCTGCCCCGCTATCCAGATCGCTATAACGCTCTGCGAGAGCCGGGCGCTCGACAGTCGCCATAGCGAATAAAGCCCGACGGCCCCGACGAAGAGAATCGCCGAGAAATGAGTGAGCATGGCGAGATAAAGGAAGACAAAGACGAGCAGCATTCTGCTTGCGGAATTTCCCGCCAGAGCCAGCTCAAGAACGTACGCCGCTGCGATCAGGAAGCCGAGTAGCAGCGGGTACTGACGAACTTCGGATGAGAGCTCGACGAAGGACGGAAGAAAGCTCACTAGAACCAAGCCCACCCAGCCGGCAACCGGGCCTAAGAGCCGGGTCAGCCATTTGAAGAATATCCAGCAGAAAATCGTGCCCGCAATCACGGACGGCAAGCGTAGAACCAACTCTGAGGTTCCCAACCTCCGCCACAAGTTCAACAGCAAAATCAGCAGAGGAGGATGCGCCAGGTTAAGGCTCGCCCGGTACGCCTCTGCCATCGAGGGTTTGTGCGCGGCCAGGAAGTGCATGGCCTCGTCCAGGTTCAAAAACGTGCCGGAGGCCTTCCAGAGGCGCAGGAGAAATCCCAGCAGCAACACGGAAGCCGTGGCAAGACTGGGATAGGCTTGAAAATGGTCTTCCAGACGATGCTGCCGGTTTGACGGCGCGGGGTTCTCACTCATGGCTTATTCAAGATCCAGCAGGCTGGCAGCGACCATGATACGCGGATGCTCCAGACCCGGAGTGGCGGCCGATCGTCTGTGCTCGTGCGGGAGCGCCACTGGATTTTGAATATTTAAAAGGCAAAGTCAAAAGCGGCGGCCAAGAGTGTCCGCCGTACCTTCCTTGACACCCTTTTCCACCCCCTTTATCCTTAAATTCAGCTTCCCGGAGAACTTGCTGTTCAGAGTGTGCTTCCGCGGGTCTTCGCGGTACGGGGTGGGCGGCGCGGGGTGCCTGATGTTCATCGAAATTCACGAACTGGAACAGCATCCTATTGATTTCGAAGAGGAAATTGGCCCTGGTGTGCTCGACCTGGGGGAGGATCTGCGGCAGGTGGCAGCACTGCATGCCGCTGGGCGCGCTCAGTTGGTCGAAGAGCAGCACGGCAAACATCACATAGTAAAGGATATACGCATCGACGGCCGGCTGGACACCCGGGTTCAGCTAGCTTGCGCCCGCTGCCTTGAGGCGGTCGTACAAGATGTGGAGCATAAGTTTGACTTGTTGTATCGCCCCCAAGGGGCGGACGCGGGGCGGGAAGAGCTCTCTGTCACCGCAGCCGAGGCTGAAGTCAGTTATTATCGGGGTGAGGGACTGCTCCTGGAAGATGTGTTGCAGGAGCAGGTCTTGCTGGCTCTTCCCCTCAAGGTAATCTGTCGCGATGACTGCCGGGGTCTTTGCCCGCACTGCGGCAAGAACCTGAATTTAGAACAATGCGCATGTACCGAAGGTGTGGAAGATCCACGCTGGCAGGCGCTGAAAGATATTCGCGACAAACTGAACAACTGATCTTCAAGAAAACCGATCATCAAGAAATCAGCTCGAAACGGGGCTGAGTTCGGAAGAAACCAGAGGAATCATGCCAAATCCAAAACGGCGACACTCCAAAGCGCGCACTAGCACTCGTCGCGCTCACGACGCACTGAAAAGCCATTCGCTTTCCGAGTGCCCCAATTGTCATGAGCGCAAGATGCCGCACCGCGCCTGTCCCAAGTGCGGTTACTATAAGGGCCGTGAAGTTCTGGACGTCAAAGAAGCCAGCTAACCTGAACTCTCCATGCCAAGCGTCATAGCCTTGGACGCGATGGGTTCGGACCGGGCGCCGAAGCCTGAAATCGAAGGTGCGATTCAGGCGGCACGGCACCACGGCGTGCGCACCCTTTTGGTTGGGAACGAACCTGAGTTGCGGGCCGAGCTCGACCGCTATCCAGCCGCTGCCGGGCTCCCCATCGCAGTGGTCCACGCCAGTGAAGTCATCACCATGGACGATAAAGCCGTCCAGGCAGTCCGCTCCAAGCGCGATTCCTCTATTCACGTGGGTGTGAGGCTGGTGCGAGAAGGCCGTGCCGCCGGTTTCGTCACCGCGGGGAACACCGGGGCGGCCATGGCCACGGCAAAAATGGTGTTGGGAGGAATCCCAGGAGTTGATCGTCCTGCCCTCGCCGCTGTTTTTCCCACCGCCGTGAGTACGGTCGCCATCCTGCTCGACGTAGGCGCAAACGTGGACTGCAAGCCTGATAATCTGGAACAGTTCGCGGTCATGGGAGAGATCTACTTTCGCAGCATGTTCGGTACGCCGCGTCCGCGGGTCGGCTTGCTCTCCATTGGAGAAGAAGAAACCAAGGGCAATGAATTGACCCGTGAAGCCTTCCAGCTTCTGAAACGGCTGCCGCTGAATTTCATCGGCAACGTGGAAGGCCGCGACCTCTACAGTGGAAAAGTGGACGTGATTGTCGCTGACGGGTTTGTGGGAAACGTGGCGCTGAAAACCTCGGAAGGTGTGGCTAACCTGGTTCGCGCCACTCTCAAAGAAACCTTGAAGGCCACCATCACCCGCCAGGTGGGATATCTGCTCTCCCGCAGCGCATTCCACGATTTCAAAAAACGGCTTGACCATACCGAATATGGCGGCGCCCCCCTGCTTGGCGTGAGGGGCGTGTGTTTTATTACTCACGGGTCGTCGAACATGAACGCCATCAAAAATGCGCTGCGCGTAGCCGCCGAGTTCGCTGAGCGCAATATTAACGACAAGATTGCGAAGGAAGTGGCGAGCCTACGGCCTCAAGTGACGGTGAGCACCTGACCGCTGGAATTTGACCGACTCAGCTAGGCCCCAGGCGTCCTCGTCTGGGCAGGCGAGCGGAGCTCGCCAGGTGTTGCCATCCAAGAGCAGGCAGGTGAGGACAACTGCCCCTTCGAAAAACATGACGACACTCCCAGCTGCGATCGCATTCCTCTTCCCCGGCCAGGGCTCCCAAGCCGTGGGTATGGGCAAAGAACTGGCGGAAAAATATCCCGTCGCCCGGCAAACCTTCGAAGAGGCCGATGAAGCCCTCGGCTACAAGCTGTCGCAGTTGTGCTTTGAAGGTCCGGAAGAAAAACTGCGAATGACGGAAATCACCCAACCTGCCATTCTCACGGTGTCGGTGGCTGCCTGGCGGGTCTTGCGCGATAAAGATGTGACCCCCAATTTTGTCGCCGGACACAGCCTGGGCGAATACTCCGCTCACGTAGCGGCGGGCACGCTGAATTTTTTCGACGCCGTGCGTATCGTACGCAACCGCGGAAAATATATACAGGAGGCAGTCCCGGTTGGCGTGGGAGCAATGGCAGCCCTTCTGGGGATGGACCTAGAGCAGGTCACCGTAGTTTGCACCGACGCCAGCCAGGGCGAAGTTTGCGAACCCGCCAACATCAATTCATCCGAGCAGATCGTAATCTCCGGGCATGCGGCGGCTGTCCAGCGTGCCACCAAGCTAGCCAGTGAGCGCGGTGCCAAGCGGGCAATTATGCTATCCGTCAGCGCGCCCTTTCACTGCTCGCTGATGAAGCCGGCTCAGGACCGGCTGGCGGCGGATTTACAGTCTCTCAAGTTACAAAAGCCTGATGTCCCGGTGGTATGCAATGTCGATGCAACATTCATCGAAGACGTCGGCCCGGCCCGGGATGCTCTGGTTCGGCAGGTCACCGGTTCGGTGAAATGGGACCAGTCAGCGCGCCTGCTGATCGCCAAAGGAATACAGGTGTTCGTGGAAGTCGGCCCAGGCAAAGTGCTGTGCGGGCTGATGCGCCAGATCGACCGCTCCAAGACTAGCCTCAACGCGGGCGACGAAGCCTCGCTGCAAAGGGCGCTCGGACAACTTGCCGTGAAGCAGGTTTAGACCAAACGGTGCCGGCCAGACCGCGCTCAACGAAACAGCAGTTCGCAGGGTGGCAGACTTAGGGTGTTGTCGGATTTCTCTACCCACAGTTGAGCGTGCTCGGCACGATCATTGACCACGACGTCCACTACAATGCCGCTTCCGCCGCCGCTGCAACCGCTCGCACCATACACTTTGTAGTTGTTAATTACGCCCCACTGTCCGCCCGGACCCCAATCCTGGGTGAACTGGTTCAAGGGATACCTGGAATATTTCGCGGGATGTTCTTTCCATTGCGGGTCAGCAAAATAAATGGAGTAGGCAGTCTCGTAGTCCTTATTCTTTAGCGCGGCGAAAAATTTGCCGACCACTCGCTCTTCCGACCAGTAGCGGTTCATCCACACCGCTATCGCCAGCACAGCCACGACGACTACGGCGACAACAATTTTTATATTGCGCCGGCGCGCCGGGCCCGGATCGTATGGTGCGGCATCCAGCAGAGTCATGATTCCTTAAGCATAATAGATTGCCGAACGCAGGTAAAAGTTCCCTGAAGAGACATTTAACCGGTGAGCACGCGGCTGGCGGTTAGCTTATAGCGTCCGTTTGAACAGCGGCGTCGCTATGCTTAAGGCAACGACTGCGAAGAGCGATAGATAGATCATGTCCGGCACGATTGCCGACAGGCCGGCTTCTTTCAGCAGCAAAGTCTTGAAGCCATGTACGGCAAAGGTGAACGGGTCTACTCTGGCAATGCCACGCAGCCACCAGGGAAAAGCCTGGATCGGGTAAACCGCGCCGCTGGGAAAAAACAACAACGTATTCAGAATGCCAAAAATCGCCCGTGGCACGAGCGGATCATCAACCCGAACCACCAGCAGAAACATCATCGTGTTCAGGGCCGCCGCGGTGAGCAAGATCATGATCAGCAAGCCCAGCGCCGTAGAAAAACTGAACAGAGTTCCTACCCCGGCCAGCAGCGATCCGATCACGGTGATGACCACTCCCACCATCACCGCCTTGACTGCGCTCGATGCGTTCAGTCCTAAAACAAGTTCAGCCTTGGTAATGGGGGTTACCAGGTAGCCTTCATGAACGCCGCGGGCCTTGTCGTCGATGTAGAGCATTCCCCCGCCGATCATTACGGACATGAATATCGCCAGGGTAATCGAGCCCGGCAACAGGAATTTCATGTATTCGATATAGGGATAGAGTTCAACGATCTGCAACACGCTTTGCTGCAAAATCCGGGGCTCGACCACCGGATTATTCAGCGCGTTGGTGATCTGTGTGAGTTCATCCTCAAGCGCTCCACTCATGAAATTGTCGCTATTGTCCACCACCAGCCCGATCTGCGGCTGCTCACGTTCGTACACCTTGCGGGAATACTGGGGCGGAATAATGACCGCGCCCTCGATCTTCCCGTTGCGCACGTCCTCCATCGCCTGTTTCTGATCGCGGTAGTAGATCGGCTCAAACGTCCGCATATTGGCCCGGACGGAATCAAATGCCTGGCGGATCTTCAACGCTTGCGTTCCCCCATCCTGGTCGACCAGCCCCAGTCTGGCGTCCCGTATCTTTCCCCCGAACGCATTTCCGAGCACGATTAGTTGCACCAGCGGGAAGATCATCGAAACCATCATCAGTGCCGGAGAGCGGAAGAATTTGCGCATTTCGCGCTCAACAATAGCCAATATGTGGTTCATGGCTGCACTCCTGGTCTGGGCGGCATGACAAAGCTGTGCGCTTTCACCAACTCATCGCGCAATTGCCGTCCCGTGTAATGGACGAATACGTCGTCCAGGGTTGTGTTCTGCACCGAAAGCGATTTCACGGCCACGCCGGCGCGCACCGCCGCTTCCACCAGCTCGGTGGTGGCCCGCGATCCGTCGCCGGTCAGTATGCGATACATGCCGGCGCCCTGGTGCTGCACCGAAGTGACGCCGCTTAGTCCATGCAAACTTTGTTCCCAGTCAGCCGGCGCCTTTTCGAATTGCGCCTCAATCACATTGGAACCGGGCACGCTGGCTTTCAGGGCAGGTGGGGTGTCAAGCGCCACCAACTTGCCGTGGTCCACGATGGCAATGCGGTCACACAGGCGGTCGGCTTCGTCCATGTAGTGGGTCGTAATCAGAATGGTGAGCTGCCGGTGCGATTTGATATTCATCAGCATCTCCCACACCGCCACGCGTGAGACGGGATCCAGGCCCGTGGTCGGTTCGTCGAGGAAAAAGATGCGAGGGCTATGTACTAGGCCTCTTGCGATTTCCAGCCTCCGCCGCATGCCGCCGGAGAGTGTCTTGGTCTGTGCTCCTCGCCATTTCGTCAGATCCACCAGTCCCAGCAGTTCGTCGATGGTGTTTTTTCGCTTGTTGGCTGGAACATCGTAGAGCTTGGCGTAAATACTTAGGTTTTCTTCGACGGTCAGGTCGAGGTCGCTGGTGAGCGCCTGGGGAATCACTCCGATGGCGCGACGCACTGCGTCGGGATCTTTCTGGACGTCGTGACCGGCGATGCGTGCCGTGCCGGCGGTGATCGGAATGAGCGTGGTCATCATGCGGATGAGCGTGGATTTGCCAGCGCCATTTGGCCCCAGCAGGCCGAAGATTTCTTCCTCTTTCACGCTAAAGGAAACGTCATCAACGGCGGTGAAATCGCCGTACTTCTTGACGATATGGTCCACCTCGATGGCGTTTGCCGCGGCAGCGGCCGAAGTGCGCCCGTCCGCCGGAGGCTGGCGGGTTTCGGATCCACCGTTGGGCTTGAAGTCAGCAACCATGGTCTGCCCTCACTGGCGCTTCTCCTCGGTCGGGCTGCTGTTGGCTGCGGATGCCTTGAGTTGCTCCGGCGAGACCAGCACTTCCGCCGTCATCCCCGGCACATAAGCGCCTTTGGGATTGTCCAGCCGAACTTTAAGCACGATGGTCCTGATGTCACGCTTGCGCCGGCTGACGTCGCGCTGGGTAGCGAACTCAGCCTCGGGAGCCTTGTAGAAAACTTTTCCCGAGGTTACGGTCCCGCCCGGCATGCGAATGCGAAGCCTGTCTCCCAGACCGACGTGGTCAGACTCGGTTTCGGGAATCGCCGCCCGTACCCACGTGTCACCCAAATCCATGAGAGTGACAATCGGTTGTCCCGCAGTTAGCACTTCGCCTTCGCGCGCCGCGCGCACCGACACTGTGGCGCTCACCGGCGCATAAATCTTGGTGTAGCCCAGGCGCACTTCCGCTTCTTTGAGTTGGGCCTCGGCGTTGGCCAGTTGTGCGCGTGTCGATTGCACCGTACTGGCGGCGGCGTGGGCCTGATGAGTATTCGCCAGCGCGGCATTCAAGTCGGCATCCGCCGCGCTCACTTGGTCTTTCAGCGACTGTACGGTCGCCAGCTGCGCTTTCAGATTGCTCTCCGCCTGCACTCGATCCTGGTCGGAGGCGACCCCTTGTTTTGCCAGCTCAATCATCCGGCGGCTGTCACTCTCGGTGCGTTGCAGCGTGGCCTCCGCTTGCAGCAACTGCGCTCGCGCGGATTGCAATCGCGCCTGGGCGTTCACCACGTTGCTCGACGTCGAACCTTGTGTCGCTTCCCTGGTAGCCTGGGTGGCTGAGACTTGCGAACGCAGGCTGTCAATCATGGCCGCGGCGGCCCGGGCTTCCGCTTCCAGTTCGGATGGATCGAGTACCGCGATCAAGTCTCCTTGTTTGACTTGCGTTCCTTCATCGACCAGTAATTTGGCAATCCGGCCTTGCATCTGCGGGCTGACGATAATCTGGTTGGAATCGACGGTACCAATCAGTACCAGATCGCTGGAGTGCGGCGTCGACATCAGGTAATAGATCGCCGACGCGCCAAGAATTAGCCCGAGGATGATGAGAAATTTATTGCGCGCGTTCACGCTCGTACTCCTTGCGTCTTTTGTGCCGCCGGACGGAACAATGCCGCTGCGATAAAATCCAGCACCGCGGCCCGCCGCGCGGCCACCATCTCCGGCGAATAGGGGTCGGCGCCGGTTACCATGCTGAGCACAGGTGCGTTGGTGAAGTGAAAGACGATCACGGCGACCATGGAAGGCATGAAATGCATAGGATCGACGGGACGAAACTCCCCCGCAGCCTGCCCCTGCTGGATCACGGCCGCGACTTTCCGGAACAGTGGGATGAAGTATCGCTTCACAATGCGCTCCAGCTGCGGTGTGCGACCGCGCGCCGCACGCATCATTTCACCCTGCGCGATCCTGGGATAAAGCGGATGACTGGCGATGTAGTCGAAGTGCGCACCTACATAAGCGAGCAACTTTTCACCGGGAGGCAGATCACTGGACAAGGCCTGTTGAATGCTCTCACGCAGTCCCCCGAAAACCTGGTCCAAAACCGCGGCGTAGAGGGTTTCCTTATCTTTGAAGTAATAGTAGAGCAGTGCCTTGTTGACTCCGGCGGCTCGGGCGATGGCATCAGTGCGCGCCCCGGCCACGCCCTCACGAGAAAATTCACGAACCGCCGCCTGCAGGATGGCGGCACGGCTTTCCTCGGGGCGTCCTCGCGAACCTAGGCGCGGTTTGGATAGGACGGCTTTCAGGCTCGGCTTCATATTAATTAACCGGTTAGTTAGATTATACTGGAGTCTCCCGAGGTGCACAAATTTCTTTTCGCGCCCGCACCTAATACAATCTAACTCCTTTCACATCAACCGGGGAGAATCATGAAATACCGGAAACTTGGCCGTACAGGTTTTGAAGTTAGTGAGATGGCGCACGGACTATGGGGCATGAGCGGGTGGACTGGCTCGGATGACAAGGAATCTCTCGCTGCGCTGCAACTGGCAACCGATCTGGGATGCAACTTCTTCGATACCGCATGGGCCTACGGCGAGGGTAAGAGCGATGGCTTGCTCGGCGAAATCTTGTCGCGCAACATTTCTCCTGCCTACCCAGCCAAGCGCCTCTATGCGGCTTCGAAGATTCCACCCCTCAATGGCAAGTGGCCGGCCAGGTCCGCCTACAGATATCAGGACGTCTTTCCCGCGGCCCATGTGCTGCAACACGCCGACATGATACGGAAAAAGCTTAGGGTCGACGCCATCGATCTACTGCAATTTCACGTTTGGGACGACAGTTGGGTAGACGAACCGGAATTCCGCGACACGGTCGAGAAGCTCAAGCGCGACGGACGCATCCGGTCATTCGGGCTGAGTCTCAACCGCTGGGAACCGGAGAACGGCCTCCGGGCTCTGCGCGCCGGCCTGGTGGACGTGGTGCAGGTGATCTACAACATTTTCGACCAGTCGCCCGAGGACAAACTTTTTCCCGTTTGCCAGGAACTCAACGTTGGCGTCATTGCGCGCGTGCCGCTCGACGAAGGCAGCCTGGGGGGAACGATGACGCCCGAAACGCGGTTCCCCAAGGGCGACTGGCGCGCCATGTACTTCGGCCCGAAAAACCTGGGGCCAACCATTGCGCGAGTGGAGAAACTTAAGACAGTGCTGCCACCCTCACTGACTCTGCCGCAAATGGCCCTGCGCTTTATCCTCTCGAATCCCGCAGTGAGCACAATCATTGTCGGTATGAGAAAACTGGATCACGTGCGGCAAAATATCGCGATGAGCGATGCCGGCCCACTCGATGCGGCGCTGCTTCGCACCTTGAAGGATCATCGTTGGGACCGCAAACCACAACCCTGGGCGGATTGACTTCCAACGTGCTTGGTCCGGGTCGCAGCCGTTGCGGATGACGAGAGTACTATCGTGCGCCACCAGCGATAGAGGGTACCAATAGCACCTCATCCCCATCCTGGAACGCGTATGTGTTCCCCCCCAGAAAGCGGATGTCTTCTTCGTTCACATATACGTTGAGGAAGCGGCGAATCTCGCCCGCTTCGTCGCGCAGATGAGGTTTGAGCTCGGGAAACTGCTGGTCGAGCGCGGTAAACAGCTCTCCCAGATTGGCCGCCGAGCAGGTGATTCGGGCATTCCCAGCGGTTAGCCGGCGAAGGGCCGTCGGAATCTGAACCGTGATGGTCATCTAGGCCCCCACGGTCTCTGGGACATCCAGTTTTCGAACATCTTTCTGGGGAGCGTCGAGGGTTCTTTCCATGTACTTCTCAAACTCAGCCATCTTCGGCGCGATGGGCTCCTCGAGTTCGTACTTGTCCGCTAGAACATCGGTGGTTTTCAAACCGTTGCCGGTGATGCACAGCACCGTGGTCTCGTCGGGTGAGATCCGCCCTTGCGTGTAAAGCTTGCGGGCCGTGCCGACGGTCACGCCTCCGGCGGTCTCGGTGAAAATTCCTTCCCATTCGGCCAGAAGTTGGATGCACTCGATCAGCTCGGGATCGGAAACATCCTCCGACCAGCCGCCGCTCTTGGTGATCACCTTAATGGCGTAGTGCCCGTCCGCCGGATTGCCGATTGCTAGCGAACGCGCGATGGTCGAGGGTTTCTGCGGCTCGATATCGGCATGGCCGGCCTTTACGGCGGTTGAAATTGGGGAGCACCCCGTGGCCTGCGCACCGAAGAACTTCACCGCCCGGGCTTCGACCAGTCCGAGCTGCACCAGTTCATCGAACGCTTTCTTGATTTTGACAATCAACGATCCGCCCGCCATCGGTACAACAACGTTATCGGGCAGCCGCCAGCCGAGTTGTTCAGCGATTTCGAAACCAACCGTTTTTGAGCCTTCGGCGTAGTAGGGACGAAGATTCACGTTGACGAATCCCCAGTGCCGTTCGTCGGCGATTTGCGAACACAGGCGATTGACCTGATCGTAGCTTCCGGCAATGCGCACCAGTCTGGCGCCAAAAACCTGCGTCCCCAGAATCTTGGCCGGCTCGAGATCGGCCGGGATGAAAATCACAGCCTTGAACCCGTTACGGGCAGCTTGCGCCGCCACCGAGTTGGCCAAATTTCCCGTGGAAGAGCAGGAGACGGTATCGAAACCAAAATTCCGTGCCTGGGCCAAAGCCACTGCGACGACGCGATCCTTAAAACTCAGGGAGGGCTGACAGACCGCGTCGTTTTTCAAAAAGAGGTGCTGCGCGCCTAGCCGTTGAGCCAGACGTGGCGCCTCGAGCAGTGGGGTAAACCCGGCTGGAACCGTGGGCTGATAATTTTGCGGCAGCGGCAGCAAATCGGAGTAGCGCCACATGCTGGCCGGGCCTTGAGCAATTCGCTCGCGGGTGAAGGTGGAGCGCACGGCGTCGTAGTCGTAGAAAACTTCCAGAGGAGAGAAACAGTCATCGCAGATGGAACGGGGCTGGTTTCCCCAGCTTTTTCCGCATTCCCGACAGCGTAATTCGTATGTCATTGAGCTACTCGCTTCGGAGTAGCCGGGGGCGAGCCCTTCAAAAAGCGCCCTGAAAAACGAAATCCTCTTTCCCTGACAGGATGCCTGAGAGGAAAAGAGGAACGAGATGCTGGAAATTCTGGCACCCCGAATCTCATGTTCCCCCTGTGTAGGGCGAGAGTTGACACCGGGCGACCAGAAGTTTCCTTCCGATCCGGTTGTCGTGGCTTCTCAGGGCTCGTCCCTCAGCCACTCTGCATGAAATCCAAGGTCTGCTCCGGAGAGCAAACTTGAAGAATGGTACCGGGAAAAGCCAGGGTTCGTCAAGCGATTTGGGTGTCCGCGGCTCCAACCGGGGCACAACCGCCTAAAACTGACGCTCCCAGCGACTTACTTAACTCCTTTCGCCGGATCCCAGGAGCCTTGCAGCTTGCGGATATAAATGATCTGCCCCACATGGTAGGCATTGTGCGTGCCAATGTGCGCGATGATGGAATACCATGACTCCAACTTCTTGTCGTCCGCACCTTCGACGGCCTTTTCCCATGCGGTTAGCACTTCGTCGAGTTGCTGAACTGTAGCATTCCATTTCTTGCTGTCGAAGTTGTTGAAGGTTTCGTCGTTGTTGCCGCTGAACTTCACTGCCGGCTCGCCTTTGAATTTCGCCAACTCCTCCTGGTTCCAGAAAACCAGATGATTGGCGATCTGGCCAATGGAGTGATTTCCTTTGCCATCCAGCCAACTAGCCTGGTCCGGCGTAAGCCCTTCCACGGCCGTGTTGGCGGGCACGAACCATTCCTTCTGGTTATGGGTGGTTCGCAGTTGCTCCAGCAAGACGCTCTTAAGGGTAGGTGCCGGCGCTTTCTTATCTTGCGCGTGGGCGTAAAACGATAGGGACAGAACTAGAAAGGTAGCGATTTGTTTCATGGCAGATGACCCCTCCCGCCCCTTAGACGTTTCCAGTCGCGCATCGGCTAGCAATGTATTTTGGGGGTGCCCTTCCAGCCCCTATGTCCTTGCCAGCGAACCGCTCGGTCTATACTTATGGGACGGTGCTGAATGTCAGAGCAAGTATTCGGCCTCAGCGTCAATCAGGTAATGGCGTATACCGCCGTGGCCAATGTGCTGCTGGTGGTGGTTCTGGCCGCGATCAACGTTTACTACGCAGGACACGCCAAGCGCCAGGCTGATGCCAGCAAAGATCAAGTGGGAGCGTCCAACCGGCAGGCGGAAATTGCGGCCGAGACCCTCTCCCTTCTGCGCAAGCAGATGGACCAGCAACACCGCGCCGACATCGCTTCCGTGACTTTGCAACTCAAGGTTGCCATTCACGTCATTGAAGACTGGCTCAAAAGAATCAGTTCAGACAAGCATCCGCAGCTGCCCGATGAGATCGGTATCCTGCCACCCGACCTCAGCCTGGCGACGCAACGCGCCAACTCGATTGATCAAATTGTCGCGGAAAATATGGGGGCAGCCTCGCTCTACGTGGCCGAGGCCGAAACCAACATTAGACTCATGCGCCATCGCAACCCGGAAGAGCCAGAAGGCTGGAAAGATCACCAGCAGAAGGCTACCAAGAGCCTGAATACCGCCAAATACAAGCTGTCCGTAGCCCGGACGCGGTGGGAGGCAATGGCCGAGCAACAGCCTTGACCACCAGGAATCTGGGGGAGCATAATTGTCGGCCTGAAGAAGGGGCTTTCCCGAACGAAAGCCTGAAAGTCCCATTCCCCCGACGAAAATGCAGCTTCCTAATAGCCTCCAGTTCGGACCAGCTTAGCTAGAGGCTAGCGGCCAGCAGCTTGATTCCCGCAACAGAAATTCAAGGAGCTTTCACATGACCGACGAAACCAAGCGGATCGGCGACTACCAGATCCTCGATGAACTGGGCAGCGGCGGAATGGGCAGGGTGTGGCGGGTTCGAAACGTTATCTCGGATCGCATCGAAGCCATGAAGGTCCTGCTCCCTGACCTTGCGGGACGGCAGGAGCTGGCTGCGCGTTTTCTGCGCGAGATCAAGCTCATGGCCAGCCTGAATCATCCCAATATCGCCGCGCTTCGAACCGCGTTCACCGCTGACAATCAGCTTTACATGGTGATGGAATACGTCGAAGGCATCACCATGGCCGAAAAGCTGGAGCATGGCGCCATTCCGGTGTCAGACGCGCTGAACTATATCGGCCAGGTGTTGAGCGCGGTCAGCTACGCCCATCAGCAGAAGGTCATTCACCGCGACATCAAACCCGCCAACATGATGCTAACTCCACAGGGCGTGATCAAGCTGATGGATTTTGGCATTGCGCGGGCCGGCGAAGATCGCAGTCTGACCATGACCGGCACCACCATGGGTTCGCTGAGCTATATGTCACCCGAGCAAGTAAAGGGTGAGCCCACGGACGTGCGCTCAGACTTGTATTCCGTGGGCGTGTCTCTCTACGAATTCGTGACCGGCCAAAGGCCGTTTGTCGCGACCAGCGACTATTCCATCATGGCCGCGCAGGTCAAAGAAGCACCGAGGCCGCCCGTCGAACTGCATCCCGGACTGCCGGCGGAACTGAACGAGATTATTCTGATGGCGATTGCGAAGGATCCGGCCCAGCGCTTCCAGAGCGCCGATGCCTTCCGCAATGCCTTGAGCAGCGTGCCGATAACGGCCTCGCCGGTTGTCTCGCAGAGCGCGCTGGACGCGCCTACGGTTACCTCCATGCAGACGCCTGCTGTTTTGCCGGCGGCGCCAGCCGCCAAGCCGCCCGCTCCTGTTTCTGCGTCGGTTTCCACGCTTAAGGATGCCAAGTCGACGGTACCGAGCTCCGCACCGGTTCCAATACCGCCGCTGGCCCAGTCGGGTGGTCATCGGGGCTTGTACATGACGCTGGGAGCGCTGATTGTGCTTGCCGGCCTGGTCGTCGCGGGAATTTACGTACCCCGTAGCAACTGGACGCACGCAAAATCACCGGAGGCAAGCACAACCGCTGCTGCACCGCAGAATCCGGTAGAGCCGACTCCAGCAAGCCAGACTGCGACGAATCAGAATCCGGATATGGCTTCACAAAGCGCAGCCCCGTCAACGCCTTCTGCGGGCTCGGCGGCGAGCACGATGATCTCGAGCTCGATGCCACCGCCGGCCGCACCGAGGGCTGCCACTGCCTCCGTGGACAACTCGAATGCGATGGCGAAATCGAATTCTGCTCATCTTCACGCCAACGCCAAGAAACTCATGGCCCAGAACAACGGCATGGCGAGCCAGGCGCCAGCATCGGCGCAAAGTGAGGAAGGGGCGGCTTCGTCAGGTGCTGCGGCCAGCTCCGCCCAGCTGGACGAGTTGGAGAAATCGGTAGACCAGCTCTCCAACCGCGCCGCTGCCGTAAATAGCAGCCTGGATCGTCTGCAACAGCAGCAGGCTGCGAGCGGCTACGGGCTTCGCGGCGACATGGTGGAGAGGCAGGCGAGCATGAAGTCGAACCTATTCAAGGCGGAAGAGGCGCTGCAACACAGGGATGCGGCGAGGACGAAGAAGTATGTGGACCTAGCCGGGGCCGATGCGGACGTCCTGGAGCGCTTCCTCGGGCACTGAGTAAGGATCGGAGCACGAGCGAAAAAGGTAGGCCACGGATCTGCACAGACTCAACGGATAAAACAAGAGAAAAAACTTTGATCCGTGTGAACCTGTGAAATCCGTGGCTTCTGCCGGCCTAAGTCAGCGGCTGTACTGATTCCTCTTCTTCTCCTGGTGGCGTTCTTGCCCTAACTGGATCAGCCGCTCGATCAAGTCAGGATAGGCCAGTCCCGAAGCCGCCCACAGCTTGGGATACATGCTGATCGCGGTAAACCCCGGCATGGTATTGATCTCGTTCAGGTAAATCTTCCGGTTTTTCGGGTCCATCAGAAAATCCACCCGCGCCAGGCCGGAACAGTCCACCGCCTTGAATGCGCTGATCGCCAGATGCTGGACTCTCTTGGTTTCCGTTTTGCTGAGTTTGGCTGGAATGATCAGTTGAGAACCTTCATCAACATATTTGGCGGTGTAATCGTAGAATTCTTTCCCCGGCACGATTTCTCCCGGCACGGAAGCTTCGGGCTTGTCGTTTCCGAGCACTGAGCATTCAATTTCGCGGGCCTTCTGCTGACTGCCGCCCACGCCCTGTTCAATCACAATCTTGCGATCGAATTTCGCCGCCTCTTCAATTGCCGGGCCCAGTTCCTTGCGATCATGCGCTTTCGATATTCCCACCGACGATCCCAGGTTGGCCGGCTTCACGAATACCGGATACTTCAACTTGCTTTCCACCAGCTTCTGGGCTTTCTTCGGCTTAGATTCCCAGGCACTGCGCAGGACGGTCACATGCTTCACAATGGGCAATCCGGTGGCGAGGAAGAGCGACTTCATGACGTCCTTGTCCATGCCCGCAGCCGAGCCCAGCACGCCTGCGCCGACGTATGGGATGTCCGCCAGTTCAAGCAGTCCCTGGATGGTTCCGTCCTCCCCAAAAGTCCCGTGCAGTACGGGGAAGATGATGTCGACGTTGATGGCGCGGTCGGATACGCGGCGGGCCAGGCCGGCCTCAGTCTGAAATGGGGTCAGGGAGCCGGGTTGTCGCTGCGGCTCCGGAGGGACCATAACGGCCTCGCCTCTGGCTAGGACGGCCGCGCCAGGGGTGGCCTCAGGATCCCCCGCCCGCAGATGGGCCTTGGAGGCGGACTCGCCAAAACCCTTCCCCTGCAACAACCGTTCGGCGTCCGCCGCGGTCAACCAGCGCCCTTCCTTGGTAATGCCGATGGGCACCACTTCGAACTTCCCTTTATCAATGGCGCTGAAGACCGATGCGGCCGAGAGCAACGACACTTCGTGCTCTCCGCTGCGCCCGCCAAACAGTATGCCGACGCGGAGTTTCTTCATGATATGGGCTTGATTAGACCTCTCCATTCTTGCACAATGTCATACCGTCCGGGTTGACGAGGGCTGCACCCCCGAGCTGGCCTCGCCCAGACCGGGACCGGGAGGCCTTTTTTCGGTCCTGATTTCTTTTCAGAGGAAAAATTCTGCCATGCGAAAAGTAATGTCCTTCGCCGCGTTGTTTTGTCTCCTCCTTGCCCTTCCTGTCCGTGCCCAGGCGCCGCCAGCGGCCGGCGCTCCATCCCCGACGCAGGGGCGCAAAAAGCGGGTGGCGATCATGGACTTCGATTACGCCACCGTCCATGGCGGTGTGGCGGCTCTTTTCGGTCAGGACGTGGACGTGGGCAAGGGCGTCACTGACCTGCTCGTTACCTATCTGGTCAAAGACGGCAGCTACTCGGTGATCGAGCGCAAAGCGCTCGACAAAATCATGGCGGAACAGAATTTTTCCAACAGCGACCGCGCCAACCCGACTTCCGCCGCCAAGATTGGAAAACTGCTCGGCGTTGACGCCATCATTGTGGGCAGCATTACGCAATTCGGCAACGAGACCAAGAACACGAATCTTGGCGGCGCGGGCGGAGGTTTGATCGGGTATGGCCTGGGCGGGTTTGGACATAAGAAGTCCAAGGCCATCGTGGCCCTGACCGCCCGCATTGTGGACATTGATAGCGGCGAGATTCTGGCGGTTGCCGAAGGCAAGGGTGAATCGCAGCGGGAAAGCACCTCACTCCTGGGTGGCGGAGGCAACTGGCACGGATTTGGCAGCGGCAATGCCGACTTCGGCAGCAGCGACTTCCAGAGCACCATCATTGGGGAAGCCGTGAAGTCCGCGGTGGAGCAGACCAGCACCCAGGTGATTGCCGGCAAAGAAAAGCTCGTGACGCGCACGATCGTAGTGGAGGGGCTGATCGCGGCAGTCGACGGCGGACAGATCATCCTTAATGTCGGGGGGAAGGCGGGTGTGAAGGTGGGTGACCAACTGAACGTCGAACGCGTGACCCGTGAGATCAAGGATCCATCGTCCGGCAAGGTGATCCGCCGCATCGCCACGACAGTTGGCGTGGTAAAGGTCACCGACGTTGACGATATTTCCTCCGTTGCGACCACGGTTTCGGGCACCGGATTCAAGACCGGTGACGCGGTGAGAACGGTCACTCAATAGCAAACGGACAATTTGCACCATGGAGACCAGTGGTGCCGGCCTCTGGCCGGCGGTCGCGGGGGCATCTTGCCCCGCAGCGGTGGGCGCGCGACGGACGAGCAGCGGACAGCCGCCGGGACGGCGGCAGTACATCAGTACAGTCCCACTTTCAATTGGACCGAATGATGGCGGCCGCGAGTTCCCTCATTATTTTCGCCGCTCCCACCGCGGTCACGTCGTCCCGGTCGCGGCGTGGATTCAGCTCCACCAGATCAGCAGCAACTATGGGCGCCGTGATCGACTGAATTGCATGAATCACCTCGCGCATGCTCAATCCGCCGGGTTCGTGGTGTGAGACTGCAGGGGCGAATGCCGGGTCCAGCACATCCATGTCGACTGAGACATAAATAGGGCCGCTCAACCGCGGGAGGTGCCCCGTCCAGTCCCGCGCTTCGATAGTTTCAACGCCATAACGAGCCGCTTGCGCCCGCTGGTGGGCGTTGGCCGTTCGGATACCGATTTGCAGCAGCCGCCCCGCCAGCCCCGCTTCCATGATTCTTGCGAACGGACACGCGTGCGAAAATCGGTCACCCTCGAACTCTTCGTAGAGGTCGGGATGGGCGTCGAGATGAACAATATTTAACTGGCCATGTTTCTTGGCTATCGCACGCACAACCGGAAACGAGATGGAGTGATCGCCGCCGAGAATCAGGAGGCGCGGGAATTCCGCCATCTTCTGTGTGACAAAGTCTTCGATTCGCTGCCCCGGATCGAGCGCGAAGTCCGTCAGGTCGCCGCCATCGACGAGTATGGAGCCGATGTGCAATCCATCCTCGGCGCACTGGTTCGAACTTTCGCTGGCGAAGGCGCGCCGGATGGCCGAGGGACCTTCAGCGGGACCGCGCATAAACGAAGATTTCTCGTCGTACGCAATTCCAATCAGCCCGATCTTTTCTTTCGAGACACCCATGCCTTACGAGAAACCGTAGTTGCGCCGTCGCGCGATGAATTCTCTTATAGGATTTTCTTCCCAAACGCAGATAGCGCCAGCTCTACGGCCAAATCCGCCGTGCGGTTGTGCTCGTCAATCACCGGATTCACTTCGACGATCTCGAAACTCAGCATGCGGCCGTGGTCGGCGATGATCTCCATGGCCAGGTGCGCCTCCCGATATGTCGCGCCGCCGCGAACCGGCGTGCCCACGCCAGGCGCGTCCTCAGGATCGATCCAGTCCATATCCAGCGAGACGTGGTAGCCGGCAGTGCCGCGTCCGGCCAGGCGCAGCGCTTCTTCCATGACGGTACGCATGCCTCGCTCGTCAATGTCCCGCATGGTAAAGACTCCGATGCCGGCTCTGCGCACATTTTCCTTCTCCACCACATCAATATCGCGTACGCCCACCAGCACGCAGTTCTCCGGTTTCACCTTGGGAGAAAAATTAAAAATGTTCGCCAACTCAGCCGGCCCCAGCCCCATGGTGGCGGCCAACGGCATCCCGTGGACGTTGCCACTAGGCGAGCTTTCCGGAGTGTTGATGTCGGTATGAGCGTCAATCCAGATCAATCCAATCTTCTGGTTCTGGCGGCGGTAAAACTCAGCGACTCCGGCAACTGTACCTGCGGCCACGGAGTGGTCCCCGCCCAGCACCATGGGAACCATGCCGGCCTCCAGTGTTTTTATTACCAGCTCGGCGTTCTTGGTACAGGTGGCGGTAATTTCCTTCAGATACTTGGCCGACGGGTCGCCGGCTTTCTTCTGTTCTGCGATGGCCACGGAAACATTTCCGGCATCCTCCACCACGTGCCCCAGTTCTTCCAGGCGCGCCTCGAGCCCGGCCACTCGCACCGCCGAAGGCCCCATGTCTACGCCGCGGCGTGACTGCCCCAAATCGAGCGGAACCCCGATCACGCGAATCTTCTTGGGAACGATACTGGAGGAAGAAGCAGTTGGAGGCGTCATAGTTCTAGCCAGCCCTATTCACCGCCGCGGTCGCCGAGAACGCCCAGTAAGGAAATCCATTCACGATTCTCTTTAACCAGTTGTTCAGCACGCGCTCGTGGAAATTGAGAATCAAGCCCACCTTCTTCCCGAAAAAACCGTAGATAGGAAAGCAACTGCTCATGGTGGATCGGCGCAAGATGCTCGACAGCCTTGATCTCCAGGATCACACCCTCCTCGACAATCAAGTCCAGACCATAACCGCAATCCAGTTTCACATTCTTGTAGAGACCACTGGCAGAAGTTGTTGCGGTTCCGCTTTGCGGCCACGCTCGCGCAACTCGAAAGCCAAGCAGGCCTCATCGGCTGATTCGAGCAGTCCGGGCCGCAGCGCCTTATGCACCTCAATCGCGGCCCCGACAATGCCTCGTGTAATGAGATCGAGTCTATCTTTTTCTTCCATTCTCGGTCGTTCTCTGCGTGCTCGGCGGTAAAACAATCTACGGATATAACCGATTCAACATCCTCGGAAACGGAATCGTTTCGCGCACATGCTCCAATCCACAGATCCACCCTACTACGCGCTCAATTCCCATACCGAAGCCACCGTGCGGCACGCTGCCAAATTTGCGCAGGTCAAGGTACCACTTGAATGCTTCTTCGGGAAGGCCGTTTTCATGAATTCGCTTCACCAACAGTTCGTAGGAAGCCATGCGCTGCGAGCCGCCGATAATTTCGCCGTAGCCTTCGGGCGCCAGCACGTCCACGCACAGAGCCAGCTCCGGCCGTTGCGGATCAGGCTCCATGTAGAACGCCTTCACCTGCGCGGGATAACGATGCACCATGACTGGCTTCTCGAACTGTGACGAAATGTAGGTCTCGTCGGGCGATCCCAGATCGCCGCCCCATTCGAATTTGTTTTCCAGCACACCCTTGGCGTGAGCCTCCTCCAGCATCTTGACCGCTTCGTCGTAGGCGATCCGCGGAAATGGAGCCTCAATCTTCTCCAGTTTCGTAACATCGCGGCCGATGGTTTGCAGATCGCCGCGACGCTTCTCCAAGCAACGTTTCACCAGGAAGTTGATCAGACCTTCAGCTAGATCCATGAGGTCGTCGAGTTCGGCATAGGCCACTTCCGGCTCGACCATCCAGAACTCAGTCAGGTGTCGGCGGGTCTTCGATTTCTCTGCGCGGAAGGTCGGCCCGAACGAGTACACCTTGCCCAGGGCCATGGCCGTCGCTTCGATGTAAAGCTGTCCGGACTGGGTCAGATAAGCCTGCTCCTCAAAGTAATTAACCGGAAAAAGCGTGCTGGTGCCCTCGCAAGCGGCCGGAGTAAGAATCGGCGGGTCGGTGAGGGTGAATCCGCGCTCGTCAAAAAAATCACGCGCGGCTTTTATGATTTCCGCCCGCACCCGCAGGATCGCGGCCTGCCGCGGAGTCCGCACCCAAAGATGCCGGTGCTCCATCAGGAATTCCACGCCGTGCTCTTTCAGGGAAATCGGATACGGCTCGCTTTCCGAGACCCGCTGCAAAACCTGAACCCCCGATACATCGAGCTCATAACCACCGGGAGCGCGTTTGTCGGCGCGGACCTTGCCCTCAACAATCACGCTCGACTCCTGAGTGAGCCCCTTGATCGCCTCGAAGACTTCAGACCTGACTGTGCTTTTGGGCACAACTCCCTGAATCACGCCGAAGCCGTCGCGAAATTGGGGAAAAAGCAGCTTCCCGCTTTCCCGCAGATTGTAGAGCCAGCCGCGTATGGTGACCGTCTGGCCTTCATGCTTGCCGATATCTGAGATGGTGGTGACAGGTGACGACATAGTTTTCGATTGAGGATTTCCACAGCGCCGGCGTCTCGCCGGCTGTCCTGCGGGCGCTACAACTCCGCTTCCAGTTTTCTGAACGCCTCTCCCATTTTCTCCACCGGATTCACTTTCTCATCTGCTTCCACTTCCAGCAGTAAGGGCGGCGTGTGAGGCGCTGACCGCAGTAATTCCATCGCTTCTTTCCAGTCGATAGAGCCGGCGCCAGGCCACAGATGCGAGTCGCGGTCCTTGGCATTGTCGTGGACGTGCGTCGAATGTATGTAACCCTTCAGGATTGCGAACGCCTCGGCCACGTTGCTCATGATGTGGGCATGGCCGAAATCAAAACACACGCCCACGTCGTCGAAGTGAGTGATCTGGATAAACTCCACCAGCTTGTTCGGTGTGCACAACTCATTCGGAATATTTTCCAGTAAAATGCGCACTCCCAGCGGCTTGGCGAAAGCGCGCAGGTGCTCGATCGAGGTCATGGCCGCTTCGAATTTGCGATCATCAAACGACTCACCGCCGACCCCGATCTGCTGCACCAGAAAACGGAAGGGAATCTGCTCTGCCACCTCGATGGCCCGCTTGACCTCGTCCATCGCCTCGATGCGCTGGGCCCGGTCGGTGGCTGCCACATTCACCGGGGGCGCGCCGCTGCGGCCTCCCTCGTAATCGGCGTGCATGGGCGAATGAATGGAGTGAAGGGGGACGCCGCTGGTGTGGAACCAGTCTGCGATTTCGCGCACATGCTGTTTGCGATTGGCATAGTCGAGGTGTTGTCGCGCGGCAAAGATCTCGATCGCCTGCGCGCCACCTCGTACCAATCCATCCAGCAAGCCAGGGTGCAGCCGCTCTTTCACATAAACGTAAGTGGACATCGCCTTAAGCATGATTAGCCTGATTACTCCACAAACTACGTGGGGACAACCGCCCTCGGCGGTTCTGACTCTGGAACACCGTCCGCATACTTGCTCTCGCCTGTGGGCTGCCGAGCTTCGCTCGACCGGACCCCCGAGGGCGGGCGGCTGTCGCCACATGGTTCTTACAGACTAGAATCCGACAGCCTTCCCATTATTACGCTTGTCGCTCGCCCCCAACCGGTCTCCGGTTCTTGGGTCGATCATAATGCACTCTCCGTCGCTCCAAGAATCTTCCGGCTTAACCTCGTGGCCCACCCTCTCAAGAACTTTGACAGTGGCGGGAGAAAATCCTTGCTCCACGCTGACGACGTCTGGCAACCATTGATGATGAAAGCGTGGAGCGTTCACCGCCTCCTGAATGTTCATTCCGTAGTCCACCACTCCCATCAGGATGTTGGCCACGGTGGTGATAATCCTCGGTCCACCCGGAGAGCCCAGCACCAAAAACAGCTTGCCATCTTTCAACACGATGGTCGGCGCCATGGCGGAAAGCGGGCGCTTGCCCGGCCCAATCGCATTGGCCGGGCCCTGGATGAGCCCGAACATGTTAGGTACACCCTGTTTGGCGGCGAAATCATCCATTTCGTCATTCAGTAGAAATCCCAGACCCTCGGCCGTTACCCGGGAGCCAAAGCTGTCGTTCAAGGTCGTAGTCACCGCGACCGCATTCCCATCCGGATCGACCACTGAGTAATGGGTCGTGTGATCCGGCTCCGCAACGGCAACCGGCTCGGCATGAAGCGTGGCGTACTGTTCGAGCTGACTGAAGATCGCCGGCCGCCTCAAACCCTTGCTGACGCTGGCGTGCGCCGGATCAATCGACTCCCGCCAGGCCGCGCCATACCGTTTGTCGATCAGCTGGGCCACGGGAATCTTGGAAAAATCCGGATCACCCAGAAACTCCGCCCGATCGTAGAACGCACGCCGGAAGGCTTCCACCGTCAGGTGCGTCGCCGGAGACGACCGGCCTCCCAGCTTGGCCAGATCGTAGCCTTCGAGAATGTTCAGGGTTTCGATTAGCGTAACCCCGCCCGACGACGGAGGGGGGGCGCTGATGATCTCGTATCCCCGGTAGGTTCCCCGAACCGCTTCGCGCTCTTTCACTTCGTAGTGGGCTAGGTCCTCGGTCGTAATCAAGCCCCCGCCCTTCCGCATTGCGACCGCCAGCTCCTGCGCCATGGCTCCATGGTAAAAATCGTCAGGGTTGCTGGCGATGCGCTTCAGAGTGCGCGCCAGGTCAGGTTGCTTGAATACATCGCCCGTCTTGTAAAAATTCCCATCCTGCTGAAAGATGCGCCGCGATTCAGGAAACTGGCCCAGAGGTTTGTCCTCCCGCAGGTCTCGCGCGTCCTCGGCAGCCAGGGCGAAGCCTTCCTCCGCCAGCTTGATCGCCGGCGCCGTCACCCGCTCGAGGGACAACCTACCGTATTTCTTTTCCGCGTACACCATGCCGGCGACCGAACCTGGAACTCCGATGGCCTTGTAGCCGACAATACTGGCGTCCTCGATGACATTGCCCTGAGCGTCGAGATACATGTTCGCCCACGCTGCTGCCGGGGCTTTCTCACGATAGTCAACAAAATGCGTCTTGCCGTCCGCCAGGCGGACAAGCATGAAGCCGCCACCCCCGAGATTCCCCGCCTGGGGATGCACCACTGCCAGCGCAAATCCGACGGCCACCGCCGCGTCCACTGCATTCCCGCCCGCCTTCATCATCTGTACCCCGGCGCGCGACGCCAGTCTGTGTACACTCGCCACCATCGCATGAGGCGCCTGCACCGGGATGACAGCCCCACCGGAGGCTTGCGTCGTGCCTGCCTTAGTTGAGCTCAAGAGCAGCAGAATGAACAACTTGCAATGAGATCGCATAGGAGACGGGACAGTCAGAGGCTAGTCTAGTGGGTCAGCGAGAGTCAAATCCGCCACAGACCGCGTAGGGGCAGGTCGGCCTGGCCTGCCCTGAACGAACCTGAAGGGACTCATGGCGAGCGGAAAGCGGCAGTCTTTGCGCTTGGACCTAACCAAAGAACTGCGCCGAAAACCTATCCTCGTTTCTTTCCGGGTTTCTTCCCGGCCGGGATTGGTCTCTGAGCTTTCCTCTTTGAGGCAATCCCAATCTTCGCCTTCGCCGCCACCGTCCAATAAGACTGCTCCAGCAAATCCTTCAACTCAGGCCAAGGCAAAACGTCCAACCGCTCGAGCGAAACCCATGAATATCGTCCAACATAGGGAGCCGGTACGATTCCCTCTCGTTCCACCAGTTCGGCAAACCCTTCTGCTGTGCACTTGAACGCCAGCCGCTGCGGCACCGAACTCAAAGACAGCACGGCAAAAAGTTTCCCACCCACCTTGAAGCAGAGGTTGTCCCCCCACTGCAGGTTTTCAGTCGCGTGCGGGAAACAGAGACAGTAGCCCTGGACGAGTTCAACGTTCATTTTTCGTGGCAACCCGAAATCAAAAAAGCTCGAGGAAATTGAAATGCAAACCCGAAAACTTGGCAACTCCGACTTGCACATCACGCCCCTAGGGTGTGGGGCGTGGGCTATCGGCGGCTCGGGCTGGCAGTTGGCGTGGGGATCGCAGGATGACAACGACTCCGCGGCGAAGGGATAAATTTCTGGCAGAGTTGTTTGCTTACACCTGCTCCCGCGCCTCACCCAATAAGACGTTTACATCCACCTTCTTCTTTCCGCGATAGATTGTCAGCCGCACCGTGTCGCCTGCCCGATGACTGTTCATGACTTGGCTCAGCGCCTGCTGGTCCTGAACCGCCTGGCCATCAATCGCGACAATCAAATCGCCACCCACCATGATCGGAATATTGCCCAAATATGCGCGCTCGGTACCGCCGCGCAGGCCCGCGCGGTCTGCCGCTCCGCCGGGCACGACCTGCACGATCAACAAACCGCTGTCTGCAGCCAATCCCATCTGATCCGCCAGTTCAGGGGTAATGGGTATCGTGCGCACACCCAACGCCGGACGCCGAACCCGCCCCAAAGTCACCAGATCGTTCAGAACCGCTTTCGCCGTGTTCACCGGAATCGCAAAACCAATCCCTGCGCTCTGCCCGACGTTGGAGGCGATCATGGTATTGATCCCAATCACCTCGCCATGCCAGTTGAGCAAGGGTCCGCCCGAATTGCCAGGATTGATGGCCGCGTCGGTCTGAATGGCCTCGTCGATCTGCATGCCATCGGGTTCCTGCACCGGGCGGATTGAACTGATGATGCCCCGGGTCATAGTGCCGGCCAGCCCAAACGGATTGCCGATGGCATAGACTTTCTGTCCCACCTGCAAATTCCGCGAGTCGCCAAGCACCATGGGCGTGAACTCCGAGCCCTTGATCTGAATCACCGCCAGATCGTGGGAGCGGTCGGTCCCGACCACCGTGGCCCGGTACTTCTTGCGGTTGTGCAGGGTCACTTCCACCTGGCGGGCTTCGGCAATCACGTGATAGTTAGTCAGCACGTGGCCTTCTTTATCAATGATGAACCCCGAGCCCTGGCCCTCCTGCGGCACCAAGCCGTAGAAGAAATCAAAAGTCACGGCTCGCGAGGTAATGTTCACCACTGAATCGATGTTCTTACGATAAACGCTGATGTTGTTCTGCTCCTCGCTATCGAGAATTTCGCCAGAGGCGGCCTCGGTGATTTCCACTTTATTGCTGCGGTGGCCAAACCAGTTCTCTGGATGCAGTTGGCCGAACCGATAAGTGGTGAAGTAGTAAAACGCGCCGGCAAAAACCACGGCCAGAAAAAGGGGGCGCAGCAGCTTCATAGCTCAAGACCTTCCATTCCGGTATGCGCAAATTCTAATTAAATCTGAAAATAGCCGGGCGGTCGAGCACCCCCGGTTGCAGCAGAGGGTCAATGTGGCTTGCTAAACCTGTAACCTGCGTCATACCGAAACTGGGCGTCGGGCCCAGTAAGGGATCGGGCGCGTATCTTCGGCGAGACCAGGTTCCAGTGCGGAGGCGCTACACACTAGATCCTTCGAGGCCTTAAGGCCTCTCAGGATGACGGTGGGCCCTGGGATTGGGTCGCAGCACCGGCGTCCGGTTACAGCTCCACCTCACGCTTCAGCTTACCGTAGATTTCTTCCACCTGCCGCCGGGTTTCATCGAGCGACCCCGAGTTGTCGATCACGTAATCGGCGGCCTTGGTCTTTTCTTCGTCGGGAAGTTGGGCCGCCGTGCGGCGAGCAACTTCGCGTCGCGCCGTTTCCTCATCCACCTTCAGACGGCGAGCCCAACGTTCAATCCGCTGCTCCGGCCGGCAGGTCACCACGATGAGTCGGTCGATGTTCGTAGCCATCCCCGCCTCCAGAATGAGCGCCGCCTCCACCATCGCGACGGCGTGTGGATCGCGCTGGCCCATCTGCTCCATCCACTCCTGTTGCCGGCGAATTACCGCCGGGTGAACGATTTGGTTGAGCTCCTGGACGCGCGCCGGCCTGCTTCCGGCAACACTCTCGGCCGATGGGCCGAAGGCGCTCTCCGCCAACCGGGCTCGGTTCACGCTGCCATCCGGGTTCAGTATCCCAGTGCCGAAGTGACGCACCACTTCCGCATAAATCGCTTCTCCGGGCTGCATGAGTTGGTGAGAGATTTCGTCGGCTCGAATAACGTGTGCGCCCAGAACCGCAAACATCTCGCCCACAACCGACTTCCCCGCGGCAATGCCGCCGGTCAAACCGACCTTAAGCACTTCAGGCGTGCTCCGCGGCCAATGCGGGCATGCGCGAGCCCCTACGCATCTTTGCCGCCTTGACGGTATTTGCCATTAGCATGGCAATGGTCAGCGGCCCCACGCCACCCGGCACGGGTGTGATCGCTCCCGCGACTTCTGCCGCCTGCGGATGGGCGTCCCCTACCAGCGTCGAACCTTTTGACCGAAAACTTTCCTCCCGTCTGGCGCTGCCCGCGAACAGCCGTTCAAACTCCGCGCGATCGGTTACCTTGTTCATGCCCACGTCAATCACTGTGGCTCCGAGTTTCACAAAATCACGTGTAATCATGCCCGCCCTGCCAATGGCGGCGACCAGAATATCGGCACGGCGGCACACGCCGGGAAGATCCCGAGTCTTGGAGTGGCAGACGGTCACCGTGGCATTTCCGTTGATGAGAAGCATGGCAGTAGGCTTGCCGACAATATCGCTCCGCCCCACTACCACTGCCTCCTGGCCAGAGACGGGAATGTTACAGCGCTTCAGAATCTCCATGATTCCCGCCGGTGTGCAAGGCACGAGTCCCGGTCGCTGGGTGGATAGAAAACCCACGTTCACCGGGTGAAAGCCATCGACGTCCTTCGCCGGATCCACCGCCATCAGAATCTTCTTCGAATCCACCTGCCCTGGCAAAGGCAGCTGTACCAGGATGCCGTCAATTTCATCGCGCCGGTTCAATTGCAGCACCAGTTCCAGCAACTCCGGGGTCGAAATCGTCTCCGGTGGAGTAAGCTGCTCGCTGTAAATGCCCACATCCTGGCAGCTTTTCACCTTGCCGCGAACGTAAATTTCAGACGCCGGGTTGTGACCGACCAGAATGACGGCGAGGCCGGGGCGCGTGCCCGCAGCCGTCATGCTCTTGACCTCGGAAGCAACCTCCGCCTTAATTTCGGCGGCAATCTTGTTGCCGTCCAGAATGTTGGCAGCCATGAAGTCTCGCCTCCCGCTGGATGACCAAGCTAGAAACTTATCGTAACGCAGCTCTCAGCTTTCAGCCATCAGCTCTCCAGTAAGAGCCGAGGGGCTGAGAGCTGACGGCTGAAAGCTCTTAGCGGTTAAAATCTCTAGAGCCTGGTGCCACCTTGGACAAAAGGCGTAAAATCCTCTCTCATGATTCCCCAAGACCTCCTCGACATCCTGGTCTGCCCAGTCTGCAAGAAACCGCTCGTCCTGAAGAATGAGGGGCAGACCTTGAAGTGCGGCGAGTGCCGCCGAGCGTACCCGATTCGCGACGGCATCCCGATCCTGCTCGCGGACGAGGCCGTCATCGAACCTTCCTAAAGCCATATTGTGTCGTCCCACAACGACACAACGTGTCAATCCCGAGATGGATCGAGACGATCCGATATGGCCCGTTCGTGCTACTCCATGGTTTCCGCTATAAATTGGCTTGCCTGCAACTTGTCGCATCCTAAGGGGTTTAAGAAACCAAACTACGGCTCCGAACGTATATAGAGCAGAGGGCTGGGTGCGGCACCAAAATTGCATGCAACGTTGCTGGCAGCCAGTGAGTCTAATAAATCAGTCAAGTAAAGGTCGGAGGTGATAACGACCATGAAAGATAGATTCTCTAGTACCGAACTGACGGCTCTGCGAAACGATCTGTTGCAGGGAGGCTTGATCGATTCGCGCGAAGCCGCCGAACTCCTGCAAGTCTTCCTCATGGGCCGCGGCTACGGGGTGTCGCCTCAAGCAGCCAGGGACGCCGTGGGTCGGGTTGAGATGTCAGGCTGCTCCATGCCCGTGCTGCAAAAAGAGCTGGAGAACCTGGCCCTAGTCATGTAAGCGGTGACCTGGAGTATGTAAGAAATCTACGGGGACCTCAGAACCAAGCCGTTTCCCCGCAAGGTAGTAAACATGAATGAGCCGGGCCAACCAGCCCGGCGTTCTTGTTTTGGCTGGCAGCCTTCACCTGTCAGCCCGCAGTCACCCAAGATCAGGTTGTAGAAAAGCTTCGCCGATGGCAGGAGGGCCGTCTTGCAGAGCCGCATTCGCTCCAAGCTGAGAGCTGACAGCTTCTACTCATACCTCAAGCTCTCCACCGGATCCAATTTCGCCGCCCTCGTAGCCGGAACCGTCCCAAAAATCACTCCTACCAAAGACGAAACCAAAATGGCCACGATGGCCGACAAGCCCGAAATCGGGATGCGGTATTCCGTCAGAAAGCGCACGGAATAGGGCACCGCTAACCCGATGACCACGCCAATCAGCCCGCCCACCAGCGAAATCGTCATGGCTTCCGCCAGGAATTGAAAACGGATTTCCCGGTTGGTAGCTCCCAGGGCTTTGCGAATACCAATCTCGCGGATGCGGGAGCTCACCGTCGCCAGCATGATGTTCATAATGCCGATGCCGCTAACCAGCAACACCACCGCTGCCACCAGCAGCAACACCAGGGTCAGGGCATTGGCGGTCTTCTCCGCCAGGACCACCAGTTGGGTGAGATTCATGACGTTATAGACCGACTCAGCCCGATGCCGGCTTTGAATGACGCGACGGATCTGATCCGTTGCCGGCGCCACCATCGCAGGATCCGCTGCCGAGAAATAAATCTGCTTCACCGTAGGAGTGTCAGTAAAGTACCGGCTGACGGTGTAGGGAATCAACATGGTGTAATCGACAACTTCCGTTTGTCCAAACGTGTCCACGCGCTCCCGGAACGTACCCACGGTGGTAAAAGGCAGACCGCTCAGCTTGATGACTTTGCCGATCGCTTCTTCCTGCGAGCCGAAAAGCTCTTCAGCCATTTTCTGCGTGATCACTCCGACCTTGTTGTGCTGCTGTTCGTCCTGCTCGTCAAAAAACCTGCCGGTGACGATCACCAGGTTGCGCACCACGCGGTAGTCGGGGAAGACCCCTAATACCGAGATGTCGCGCTCCTTCCCGCCGCCAACCGGAACGCGGTCGCTCAGCGAAACCACCGGAGATGCCGCGATGATGCCCGGCACCTCTTGCAACGCAGCCTTCATGTCATCAATCGTCAGCGGGTCGGGTGTGACATTCGCAATGCGCTGGCTTCCGCTTTGATATTCAGCTTCAATCTGGTTGGTGCCGATCGCCTGAATCTGGTTAAGCACATACTGCTTGCCCGTCATGCCAATGGTCACCACCAGAATTAGCGAGGCGGTCCCAATCACCATTCCCAGAGCCGTCAGCGCGAAACGCACTTTATTGCTGCGGAACGTCTCGTAGGCGAAACTCAGGATCTCGCTATAAACCAGCCTGGGAGCGTGCCGTTCCGGAGCGGTGGTAGTGGCGGTCGCCATTCGTGTTTGGTTAGATGCTGCGGACTAGATGCCAGGATTCGCTGCCGGAACTAGATGCTAGCCGCTTCGAGTCCGGGGCGCAATTGCCTCCGCCGGGCTGCGGGCAATTTCTGGCTACAGCCCTGGGCGGTTTGGTCCGCCCGCCACCCTACATTACCAAGGTCTATGCCCCTGACGTTCTTCGTAGAACCGCGCTGTGGTTTTGGTTACAGTTGAAAGTCGGATCCGAAAGAAAGGTATCAAGGACCATCAAGGACAGCGACGCGGCTCCGAAAGCTCTCCCCCTTCGGGCTCATTCCTGGCTAAAAGAAAATGGCAGCCTCCGGCACAGCACCTCTTCAGGTCACGCTCGAACCTGCGTCGAATTCCGGTGCGGCGGCCACCCATTCGCTGTTGGCCGCGATGTTGCGGGCCAGCGACAAGGTCAGCGACCTGATTTTTTCGCCGGGGCGCCCGCCCCAAGTCGAGGTATATGGGCAACTGATTCCAGTGCAAGGTCCAGGCTTGCGTGCGCTCACCGCCGACGATACTCGCCGTATCGCGTCCGATCTGATCGGCAGCAACAAACAGGCGATCAACATTTTGCGGGAGCAAGGGTCCTGTGACATCTCGTTTGGACTGCCCGGACTGGCGCGCTTTCGAGTCAATGTCTTCATCCAGCGCGGAAGTTGTGCGGTGGTCATGCGCGTCATCCCCACCACGATTCCGGAGTTTTCTGCCATGGGCTTGCCGCCGCAACTGGGAGAAATCGCCGGCCTGCGGGATGGCATCGTTTTAGTGACGGGAGCACGAGGGGCCGGAAAATCTTCCACGCTGGCGGCGCTGCTGGACCGCATTAACGAAAAACAAACCTGCCACATCATTACCATCGAAGACCCCATCGAATTTCTCCACAATCATAAGAAAGCCACCATCCACCAACGGGAACTGCACAGCGATACCCCGAGCTTCGCGCTGGCGCTACGCGCGGCCTTGCGGCAGGCGCCGAAGGTGATCCTTGTGGGCGAGTTGCGCGACCGCGAAACCATGGAAATGGTGTTGGAGGCCGCCGAAACCGGCCACTTGGTTCTTTCCAGCTTGAACGCTCCGAACGCGATCAAGACTGTGGAACGCATTGTGACTACCTTCCTTGCGGCAGAACAGTCGTCGGTCCGCAGCCGTCTGGCCAAGACGCTTCGTCACATAATTTCCCAGCGGCTCATTCCCCGCAAAGACGGGGGCCGGGTAGCCATCGTCGAAGTTTTCAAAAACACCCCGGTCACCACGCACTATCTGGAGTGCGAAGATCCGTCCGGCGGCACCCTGCTGGAAGCCCTGAAAAATGGCGCTTCAGAAGGCATGCAGCACTTCGATGCGGAGATCGAGAAGCTGGTTCGAGCGGAAATTGTAGACTTGGAAACGGTGCTGAACTACGCCACGGATCCCCAGCAATTGCGGCGTGCACTGAGCCCGGCCTAGCGCCTCGGGTCAAGTTCTGGGGCCTCCTTTACACCCGCACCCGGGGTTTTCCACAAGCAACCCCAGCCCGGCCTAGACCCATCCACCGCTTGGACTCCCGAGGCTTGGCAAAATCAAACCGTACCCCCACTGAATCGCAAGGCGCGATACCATCATCTGAGACGGTTGCAGAGGAGAAAATATATGGCTTTTGAACTACCCCCCTTGCCCTACGACTATTCCGCTCTTGAACCCACCATCGATGCCGCTACCATGAAGTTGCACCACGACATGCATCACGCGGCTTACGTAAAGAATCTGAACGCGGCTCTCGAGAAACATCCCGAACTGCAGTCCAAGAGTGCCGAAGACTTAATTCGTGACCTAAACGCCGTACCGGAAGACATCCGCAGCGCTGTGCGTAACAACGGCGGCGGTCACGTCAACCACAGCATGTTCTGGAAGATCATGAAGCCCAAAGGCGGAGGAGACCCGAGCGGCTCCGTCGCCGACGCAATCAAGAAGACCTTCGGCAACTTCAAGGATTTTCAGGCCAAGTTCAACGACGCCGGCGTCAAGCAGTTCGGTAGCGGCTGGGTCTGGCTAGCGGGCAAGCGCGGCGGCGATGTGCAGATTCTCAGCACTCCCAACCAGGACAACCCGATCTCCCAGGGTCTGTTCCCCATATTCGGTAACGACGTGTGGGAGCACGCCTACTACCTCAAGTACAACAATCGCCGCCCGGAATACCTGGCGGCCTGGTGGAACGTGGTGAACTGGGAAGAAATCAACAAGCGCTATGAGAGCCTGAAGTCCGGCCAACTCGAACCAGCGCTGGCCCGCTAGTTAGTCTCGTACTCAGGCCCATGGCCCCAGCACGGGAAACCGTGTTGGGGCTTTTTCATGAGCATACGCCTACGACCCCTTTGGCCGGCGTCATCACGAACCTGGGTCTCAAAGCCGCTGCGGGGAACCGCCCTATTCGCTCCAGCGCCGGAACAGCAAAGCCCCGTTGGTTCCGCCAAATCCAAACGAATTCGACATGGCATACTCCACTTCCGCCTTGCGGGCCGTGTTGGGGACGTAGTCCAGATCGCAGTCAGTGTCGGGGTTTTCCAGATTGATCGTGGGCGGCAGAATCTGGTCGCGCAGCGCCAGCAAGGTAATTCCGGCTTCCAGGCCGCCCGCCCCGCCCAGCAAATGCCCGGTCATGGACTTGGTCGAACTCACCGCCAGCTTGTAGGCATGGTCGCCGAAGGCCCGCTTGATGGCTACCGTTTCCAGCTTGTCGCCAATATCGGTCGAGGTCCCATGAGCGTTGATGTACTGAACCCGCTGCGGTTGTACTTTTGCGTCGTTAAGCGTGTTTAGCATGACGCGATATGCGCCGTCGCCATTTTCCGCAGGCTGCGTAATGTGGTAAGCGTCCCCGCTCATGCCATAACCCACAACTTCAGCCATGATCTGCGCCCCGCGCCGCCGTGCAAACTCCAATTCCTCCAGCACCACAATCCCCGCGCCCTCGCCGATAACGAATCCATCGCGCCCCGAATCCCACGGACGGCTGGCCTTCTCGGGATCGTCATTCCTGGTCGAAAGCGCGCGCATGGCTGCGAACCCACCCACCCCCATAGGAGTGATCGCGGCTTCGGTGCCACCCGCAATCATTACGTCAGCGTCGCAGCGCGAGATGATCTTGAAAGCATCTCCGATGGCATGAGCACTCGAGGTGCAAGCCGTGCACGTGGCCTCGTTCGGCCCCCTGGCGTGGTAGCGGATGCTCACGTGCCCGGCCGCCAGGTTGACGATCGCAGCCGGAATAAAAAACGGAGAGATTTTGCGCGGCCCACCATTCAGCAGGCTGATGTGCTCGCGCTCGATTACGTCGAATCCGCCGATCCCCGATCCGATGTGAACTCCCACCCGCTCAGAAATCTCCGACGTCACCTCTAAACCCGAAGCCTTCATCGCCTCATCCGCAGCCGCCAGGGCAAGGTGGATGAAGCGCCCCATCTTTTTCAGTTCTTTTTTCTCGATGAACTGCAGGGGATCGAAATTCTTCACTTCCGCCGCAATCTGGCAGGCGAACTGGGAAGGGTCAAACTGGGTGATCCGGGCCACCCCGCTGCTGCCCGCAAGCAGCTTTTTCCACACCTCTTCCGCGGTGTTGCCCACCCCGCAGATCAGGCCGATTCCAGTAACTACAACCCTACGTCCCAACTACTTCCCGCCTTTCGCGTGCTTGCCGATGTAATCGACCGCGTCCTGTACGGTGCGGATTTTTTCTGCGTCCTCGTCCGGAATTTCGATCTCGAAAGCCTCTTCAAAAGCCATCACTAATTCCACAGTGTCCAGCGAGTCGGCCCCCAAGTCGTCCACGAACGAGGCGCTTGACGTGACTTCGCCTTCGTCCACACCCAGCTGTTCCACGATGATCTGTTTTACTTTGTCGTCGACGGCTCCCATTGGCTCTCCTCGCTTGCGATCTTTTGTCGGTCCAGATGCCTAAGCGGACAGCTGTCAAATCTCCCGGCTTGCGCGGGAATCGATCCGGCCGTCCGGCGGAGTAGACTAGCCCCCGGCTGGCGCTTCTACTTGCTCACCTTGGCGTGCTTGTCGATGTAAGCGATGGCATCCTGCACGGTGCGGAGCTTCTCCGCATCCTCGTCAGGAATCTCCACTCCGAAGTGCTCTTCCAGGGCCATCACCAGTTCGACCTGGTCTAGTGAATCCGCGCCCAAATCATCCACGAACGACGCGCTGGGGGTGACTTCGTTTTCGTCTACTCCCAACTGCTCGGAGATGATCTGCTTCACTTTCTCTACAATTTCCTTCTTTTCTTCGCCAGCCATAAAAGTCCAACCTCCTGAATTTTAAAGGGAATGAGTAGTGTACTGGCCCGCACGAATCGGTGTAAAGGACACGGATTGCTGTCAGGGAAGAGCTGGTAGAAACAGCCTCGCCAACCCGCGATCGCCCAAACAGAATCCTACCGCTGTGGGTGCGTGGGGTCAACGTCGCCCCGAGGCACGGACCACGTGGGGAGAGCCGACCCCGGCAGCTTTAACGACCACCGACCAACGACTAGTGTCCAGAATACCTGTCCCGCAACTCAGTCTGTCGGCTCGTCATCGGTACTTCCCGTCCGTCAATGAAAACCCGTTTCACGTCCGACCTAACGTCAAGCGGATCCCCATCGGCCACTACAACATTGGCGGTCTTCCCAACATCAAGCGACCCCAATTTATCCGCCACGCCCCAGATTTCCGCTGGATTCAAGGTGATGGCCTTCAGCGCTTCATCATGCGGCAAACCAAACGCCGTTGCGTACCCCGCCGCGTAAGGCAGATTGCGCACCGCATGAGCGTCGTAGGAGGCGAATGCGATCTTCACTCCGCGCTTGTACAACTCGCCGGGCAAGCTGTAAACCGCATCGTAGCGTTCATAATTCCTGGGATCCTCATAGATCGGTCCCACGATCACCGGCACTTTTAAGCTGGCAACATAGTCAAGCACCGGCCGCGAGTGGCTGATGTGGTTGAGCACGAACTTCAAATTAAAGTTCCGCGCCAAGCCAACCGCCGTTTCCAGATCGCTGGGTTCCTGCGCCGCGAGCACAATGGGTTTCTTGCCCTGCAGATACGGCAGCAGCGCCTCTAGTTTCAGGTCGTGCTTCAAGGGCGAGGGCGGACCCTTCTTGTCGTCAGGCTTGGCAGTGGCATCGGCCCTCTTCTTCTCATAGTCAGCCCAGCGGTCCGCGTAATCCTGCGCATCGACAAACGCCTGCCGCAGTTGCGCCGCCAGCCCCATGCGGGTCTGGGGAAACTTCCTCTTTTCCCAGGACTCGTTGCGTCTCTGCTCACCGGTAAAGTTCAAAGGCAAAGCGATGTCGCGCACCAGCAGCATGTCGTTCGCCGACTTGCCGTCCAGCTGAACCAACGAATCCTGGCCGGGCAGAGTGTCCTGGCTGTGCGGCGCCACGATGGCGTTGGTGACGCCGTTCAATCGCGCCACCGGAATCAGTTCCGACTCGGCGTGGAACGCGTCATACACGTGCATGTGCGGCATGATCTCATCGCTGATTTCGATCAAATCGTTGGTGCTCTGCTCAGCCGAGATCTCGGTCAAGCCCAGATAGCTTTCCGAATCGATCAACCCGGGATACACCGTCATCCCGGTAACATCGATAACTTGCGCGCCCTTCGGAATCGCGATCGATCCGGGTGTCCCGAGCGCGGTGATCTTGCCCGAGAACATCACCAGTACGCCGTTCTCAATCACCCCATGCGACACAGTCAGCAACTTGCCGCCCTTAAGCACAACAATTTTCTGCTGTGCCAGCACCGAAACCGACAGAAGGCAAACGGCCAAAACAAGGAGAAGTTGGCCAACGACGAACGCCCAACGACGAGCGGCCAAACCTGACGACTGAAGAATGACGACCGACGACTGAGCTCCCATTACTCCCCCTCCCGGTAATGCGGCATGCCGAAACCCGGCAGCGCGCGATCAAAATACACGTCGCCGTCAATCAGAACTTTGTCCGGCACCCCGAAGCTGGAGAGCGGATAGCCATCCCAGATCACCAGATCTGCGTCCTTCCCTACCTCGATCGATCCCACACGATCCTCCACGCCGATGATCCACGCCGGATTAATCGTAATCATCTTGAGCGCTTCTTCCTCGGTAGCGCCTCCGTAGCGCATGGTCTTGCCAGCCTCCTGGTTCAGGCGCCGGGCGAAATCTCCCGAATCGCTCTTGATGGCCACACGCACACCCTTGCGCATCGAGAGGACCGCGTTCCACGGAATCGCGTCCCAGGCCTCCTGCTTGTAGCCCCACCAGTCGGAAAAGGTGGCGATGGCCACGCCCTGAGCCGCCAGCTCGTCCGCCACTTTGTAAGCCTCAAGCGCATGATGGAAAGCCCGCACTTTGTAGCCAAATTCCTTCGCCATCGCCATCTCAGTGAGCAACTCATCAGCGCGATAGCAATGGATCTGCACCAGCAGCTTACCCCGCAACACGTCCGCCAGCGCTTCCAGCTTGAGATCGTGTTTGGGTGCCTTGGCGTCCTTGTCGCCGCGCTTGACTTTGGCGTCGTAGTCGTCCCATTCGCGCATGTAATCCTGCGCTTCCACCAGCGCCGCGCGCTGCACAGCAAAATTTCCCATGCGGGTTGAGGGCAGCTGCTCCTTGCCTCCGTACACCCGTTTGGGATTCTCTCCGCTGGCAAACTTGATGGACTGCGGCGCGCCGGGAAACAACATCGCGTCCCGGCTGGCGCCGTATTTGTGCTTGATCACCACTGCCTGTCCGCCAATCATGTTGGCCGACCCGTGCAACAGCAGCGAAGTAGTCACGCCGCCGGCCAGGCCGCGATAGATCGCCTTGTCTTGGTAGTCGAAAGCGTCGATCATCATCATCTGCGGCGTAATCGGACTGGTAGCCTCGTTGACGTCGTCGTCGAGCGCGATGTGCGAATGCGAATCGATGATTCCCGGCGTCAGGTATTTGCCGCCGGCGTCAATCACGGTGGCGGTCGATGGCGCGTTTACCTCCTTGCCTACCGCGGCGACCTTGCCGTTCTTGATGTAGACGCTGCCGTTCTGAACATTGCCGCGGGTGACGGTCATCACCACCGCGTTCTTGATCAGGACTTCATTGTGAGAAGGCGGCGCAGCGGTCTGCTGAGCCGAAACCCGAAGTGACATCAGACCAAGAATCGTAAACGAAAACAGCGTTGTAACTCGACGCATCGTGACCAACTCCTGGGCTCGAATTTCAAGAAATACAGAACCGGGGATTCTAAGAGTCCATACCGTGGTCGTCAACCAAGCGGCGCGGGTAGGGATCCTCTTGCGCTGTATCATGGGGAACGAATTTGTTATTCATCGGAGGTAACAAAACATGAAAGTCTTGCTTTTGTTATGTCTTATCTCGCCTGCCCTATTCCCGTCTCCACCGCTTGGCGCCCCTTGTCCCGCCCCGCAAGCAAAAGACGGCAACGCCCTGATCCAACTCGAGCAGACCTGGGCCCAGTCGCTCGAATTGCACGATGCCGACGCTGTCGGCTGCATTCTTGCCGAAGAATTTCAGGATACCGATCCCAACGGCAAGCTCCACGGCCGGGCAGAGACTCTGGCTCAGATTCCTCACCGTGGTCCCGGCAAGAACATCCTCAGCGAACTCGACCCGCACGTGTTCGGGGACTTCGGTTACATCCGCGGACTGGCCACCTTAGTGGATGGACAAGGAAAGACTCTAGCCCGCGTCCGCTTTACGGACATCTATGTCTATCGCGTCCAGCGCTGGCTGGCAGTGGCGGGCCAGGAATCGCTGCTATCGGAACCGGCAAAGTAAGACGATGCGCGCCGTGGTGCAACGCGTGAGCCGCGCCCGCGTCAAGGTGGGCGACGAGGTTGTGGGCGAGATTGCCCACGGGCTGCTGGTTCTGCTCGGAGTTGGTCACGAAGACAATCAGGCCAGCGCCGACTACCTGTCAGACAAGATCATTGGGTTGCGAGTTTTCGAAGACGATAGTGGCAAGATGAATAGAGCGGTGGGCGAAGCCGGCGGCAAATTGCTGGTGGTTTCCCAGTTCACCCTCTACGGCGATGTCCGGCGCGGCAAGCGGCCATCGTTCGACGCTGCAGCGCCGCCGGAGAAGGCGCGTGCGCTTTATGAATACTTCGTTGAGCGCATCCGCGTCGCCGGGCTTGCCTGCGAGACGGGGAGGTTTCAGGAGATGATGCAGGTGGAACTGGTCAACGACGGGCCTGTAACTATCCTGCTGGATTCATCGAAAGCGTTCTAGCCAGCCGCTCCTCACCCGCAGCCTCCGACTGTCCGCCTCCCAGGATCCGCAGCACATCATTCCAGTTGTTTGCCCGCAAGTGCGCAGTCTCAGTGGTGTTGTGTGGAGCGGTAAATAGGATTCCCGTGCCCCGGAACTCCTTGAAGTGGCGCGAGCGGTCATCCACCAGGACATCGGCATTGATAATGTTCTTGTCTCCGCAAAACACAATCCGGCTGGGGGGAATGAAAGGGAAGTTCTTCTGCAACCACTCGTACTTCGCACCGAACGAGGAAGGAACTTCCATCGCGGCGCTGGCGATGTAGACATCGTGGTGCAGCGACAGCTCCAGCAATGCTTCGCGGCTGCCCGCAATGAGCTCCAGGTCGGCAAAAAAGCCGACTTCGTGGGGAATGCCGGCAAACTCCTCCCACCGGTCGCGGGGGATCAGCGAGCCCAATCCTTTGCTGGAGACCAGCTCCGGGGTCAGGCTTCCGCCCGTCCGTTGGTTATAGAAGCTCAGCTGTTTGCCGAAACTGTCGGCGATGACTTCATCCATATCAACTGCGATACGAAGGTTTCGCGACTCCAAATTCCGCGACCTGAGATTCAGTTTCTTCGCGGGAGGGTTGGCTTTCAGGACGATGGAGATCAGCACCATCAGCCCAGCCAGGGCATTCGCCCAAATCACCGCCACCGCATGAACTCGAATGCCGTAAACCAGCCACAACAGCACTCCAGTCAAATACAGAAACAGCATCTGGTAGGAGAGGTCTTCTCCGCCCTGTTTTCGCAGCTTCACAATCTGCGGAACGAACGCCACGGTTGTGCAGAAGGCTGCCACAATTCCCACATAGGCCGTTACCGTCATTCTGGTTCCCCCCTCTTACGCTACCAGTAGAAAGCCTGGGGAACGATTCGTCCAATGAAATGATTGAAAGCGTGTGATAACTTTGGTTTATGCAATTGGAAACTCGGGACTTCACCTCTTTCGCCATTCTTGCCGAGCAGCTGCATTTCGGCCGCGCCGCGGCGCGCCTCCATGTTTCTCAACCGGCGTTGAGCAAGCGCATCAAAAGTCTCGAAGAGAAGATTGGCGGACCTCTCCTCGTCCGCAACCGGCGCGGAGTTACGCTCACTCCGGCGGGCGCCATGTTCTACAAGGAGTCCCGCAGAATCATCCGCGACATTGACATCGCTTTTGAAGCGGCGCGCGGAGCTACCAGCGGCGAACTGGGGAAGCTGCGCCTTGGCGTCGGCATGTCTACGGTGCACAGTCTGGTTCCACGCGCCCTACTCAAATTCCGCGAGGCCCGCCCCGGAGTCGAAATCGAAGTCGCCGACATGTCCACGCTTAACCAGATCGATGCCCTGATCGCCGGCCGCCTCGACGTTGGCTTCGTGCGCCTGCCGGTGAAACATCCCCAGCTCGCGATCCGGAAGGTTTTGAGCGAGCGCCTGACCATCGCAACGTCAGCCAAGTTCGCGGGACCAGTGACCATGAAAGGCATCCAGGAGCAGGCCTTCATCCTCATTGACCGAGGCGTTTCCGCAACCTATCACGACCACTGCATCAGCTTGTGTGACCGCTCGGGATTCGCGCCGCGGATCGTCTACGAAGCTACCGACATGTTCACCATCCTTAACCTGGTAAGCGCCGGGATTGGCGTGTCGCTGGTGCCCCGGGCTGCACGCGCGATGCACGTAACCGGAGTCAAGTTCGCGCCCGTCCACGACAAAGATGCGGAATGGGATATCGGAATGGCATGGAACAAGAAATTGGAGTCCGAAATTATCAGGAAATTCGCAGAGATTGTTCTGCCCGTCCACACCCACTTGTGAATCTAGCGCACCGGATCACCAATCATGATGCAAGGATCACCGAGGATCGAAGGTCGCAGAGGCGTAGCTTACTGGGTCTCTACGACACCAGGAGAAAACTCGGCACCGTTTGCGGTGACAAGCGGCCTAACTCACCGCCAAATCCGCGATTCGGACTGCATCGGCGCAGGCTCGCACATCATGGGTACGGATGATCTGGGCACCCTTCAGTATGGCCACGGTCTCCGCAGCCAGAGTTCCGAATAGCCGATCGGCGACGGGGGCGTCTTTCCCGTCACGCGCCAGGGCGCGGCCAATGAACGACTTCCGCGACACCCCCACCAGCAAGGGGGAGCGCAGCTCATGAAACTCCTCGAAGCGTCGCAACAGCGGATAGTTCTCTTCGTGGTTCTTGCCAAAGCCGAAACCCGGATCAATCACCATGCGCTCCCGTTTCACCCCCGCGAGCACCGCAGCCTCGCTGCGATCTCGCAGCTCGCGCTTCACGAGCGTCACAATGTCCGGCACCGGAGGCAATGTAAGCCATTCCTGGGGACGCCCGCGCACATGCATGAGCACGGCTCCGCACTTTAGCTCCGCTAGGGTCTTTGTCATCTTCGGGTCCCAAAGAAATCCGCTCACGTCGCTAACGATTTCCGCTCCCGCTTCCACCGCCCGGCGCGCTACCCCGGCCTTGTAGGTATCAACTGAAATAACTGCCTGCGGACGCTTCTGCTTCACCCCCGTGATCACGGGGATGACTCGCTCCAGTTCTTCTTTCTCCGTAACGAACGCCTCAGTGACCACCACGCCCGCTTTCTCCACCAACACCTTCGCCCCTGGACGGGTAGACTCACCTCCCACGTCTACGATGTCAGCGCCGTCCTGCAGCAGTTTGATCGCGTGCTCCACCGCGCGGCCGCTATCGAAATTTGCTCCGCCGTCAGAAAACGAGTCCGGAGTCACGTTCACCACGCCCATAATCAGCGTACGTTTGCCCAGTCGCAACGCGCGGGCACCGATTAGCCAGTCAAAGACCGGTCGCATCAAAGCGATTCTAAACCCTTGCGATCATCCAGGCTGCGAGGGACATGGAGGCCTCCCATGTTCTAATATCCGTTCCACTGAATCCGCACCTGCGTGGCGGGAGGACTGCCTTCATGAAAACGCTATCCATGTTCCTCGTCATCAATGTCTACGCGCTGTGCGTTGTCGCGGTCCCCGTGATTTTAAGCGCAGCCACACCGCCTGATCGCCAGGTTGCAATCACCATTGATGATCTGCCCGCCGGCGCAGCCAACTCAATGTCTGCAGCCACGATCAGCGAGATGACTGCGAAGCTGCTGGGCACTCTCGGCGACCAGAAGATTCCCGTGGTCGGCTTCGTGAACGAAAAGAAACTCTACAAGCCGGGAGAAGTTGATGAACGGATCAAAGCTCTCCGCATGTGGCTCGACTACGGTTTCGAACTTGGCAATCACACCTTCAGCCACCTGTCTTTGAATCAGGCGGGGCTGAAGGCTTGGGAAGACGATGTAGTCCAGGGCGAGAACGTGACCCGCCTGCTGCTGGCCGACCGCAACATGAAGCTCAGATACTTCCGCCATCCGTTCCTGGATACGGGCCGCGACCTTCAAACCAGACGCGAAGCTGAAGCTTTCCTCGTCGCCAGAGGTTACCGCATCGCTCCGGTAACGCTTGATGCATGGGACTGGATGTACGCCGGAGTCTACGAAGACGCCAAGAAACGTGGCGACACCGCGCTGCAGCAACAACTGGTGAGCAGCTATCTTTCGTATAGCGACGAGATGTTCGCGTACTCGGAACAGCTTTCGAAACAAACCATTGGCTACGAGCCGAAACAAATCCTGCTGCTGCACGCCAACCAACTGGAAGCCGACCACATCGCTGAACTACTCGAAGTAATGCGCAAGCGAGGGTATCGCTTCGTCACCCTGGAAGACGCTGTGAGCGATCAGGCGTACAGCCTGCCCGACACGTTCGTCGGAGAGGAAGGCACCGGCTGGATCGATCACTGGGCGATCACCTTGGGCAAGCCTCCGCAAGGATCCCCAGTGTTTCCGCAATGGGTCATTGACCGCTCAAAGGCGCTGAAGCTACCACAGCCGTGATCTTTTGGGGCTCCGCCACCCCGGGGAGAGTCCCTCCTGTCCCCCGATGCTACAATCAGCTTGCGATGCGCCGCGCGCGCCTGCTTCCGCATATAGCCTTGTGTCTGTTGCTGTTCACGCAACTGCACGCCGCCTCGCATAAACCGCTCGACAAACGTATCGCGGCCATTCTCGCCCCTGCCGACCTGGCCCACGGATTCTGGGGTATCGAAGTCGTCTCACTCTCCACGGGCAAAGCGCTCTACGCCCGGGGCGCGGACAAGCTCTTCACTCCCGCGTCTAACACCAAGTTGTTCACCACCGCCGCGGCTCTCGCGTTGATCGGGCCGGACTACAGTTTCCACACCACGGTAGAAACCAACGGCACTCTCGACACCCACGGCCGCCTCACTGGCGACCTGGTACTGGTGGGCCGCGGCGATCCCAATCTTTCCGGACGCGAACTTCCCTACACTCTGCACACCCAGAGAAATGATCATCCCATTCGAGTGCTCGAGGAACTGGCTGACACGCTGGCGCAAAAGGGTGTGAAATACGTGGACGGCGACATCATCGCCGACGACTCCTATTTTGCCTTCGAGCGTTATGGCGAGGGCTGGAGCCAGGATGACCTGCTCTGGGCCGACGGCGCCCCGGTCTCCGCTCTCACCATCAACGACAATGTAATTTTCGTAAACATTCTTCCCGCCGACCGGGCCGGCGATCGGGCGTTCGTCAGCATCACGCCTTTTGCCGACTACTATCGAATCGACAATCGCATCATCACCACGCCCGCCGGTACAGGCCGGAAAATCTTCATCAATCGCGAACCCGGCGCCACCGTGCTGACCCTCTGGGGCAACATGCCCTTAGGTGATGCCGGCGCCAACGAGGCCCTCGCCATCGAAGATCCGGCGGAATTTGCCGCTGACATCTTCCGCCGGCTTCTCGAATTGCGTGGTATTGCGGTCTACGGCAGACAGAAAACGCGTCACACCGAGCTGTCCACCCTTTCGACGTTCACGGTCACCGCTTCCGCCGCGGCCCGTGGTGGAGACGAACCGTCACGCGGCGTGCAGAACCAGTCGCTGGTACTGGCCAGCTACCGGTCCAAACCGCTTATCGAGGATGTGCGTGTCATCAATAAAGTCAGCCAGAATCTGCATGCGGAAATTCTGCTGCGCCTGCTCGGTCGGGAAAAAGGAACCGCCGGCACGGTCGAAGGCGGACTCGAGGTGCTGCGCGGATTTCTGAACCAGGCCGGCGTCCCCAGCGATCAGTATGTCTTCTACGACGGCTCCGGACTCTCGCGCCAGAATCTGGTGACGCCGCATACCGTGGTGCAGCTGCTGCGCTACGCTGACTCGCAGCCCTGGGGCGCAAGTTTTCGCGATACTTTGCCCCTGGCCGGCACCGACGGCTCGCTCTACGACCGGTTCAAGGCTTTGGACGTACAAGGCCGCGTGCGCGCGAAAACAGGTTCGCTGGGCGGCGTCAAGGCGCTCTCAGGATATGCCACGACAAATCGCGGCGACGCAGTCGCGTTTTCCATTCTCTCCAATAATTTCAACCTGCCCGACAAACGAATTAACGAGACCATCGACAGCCTCGTGGGAGCAATCCTCGACGACGGTCCGAAGAAGTAACAACAGAACGTAGAAGACGTGACCCTCAAAGACACGCGTAAAGAGCATCCGCTGCGTGGACGAGCGGCCCTTTGGGTGTTCAGGGCCGCGTTAGCGCCCCCCCAATCGGCCGGGCTTCAGCCCCTGAGACCGGAAGCCTCATCTCGGCATGCGCTTGGCCTGCCGCTCACGCATGCCGCGCACCGCGCCGGGGCCGGTGCCGGTCGGCGGCTTGCGCATGCCTTCCAGCAAATCTTTCAGCACCACGGCGTTATTGTGCTGCTCGTCTTTAGCAGCAAACAGCAGCGTCAGGTTTTTCCTCTTGTTCGCCAACCGGTAGAGTTCGTCCAGACCCTCCGCCGCCTGGGGCAAAGCCAGTTCCTTGAGATAGAGTTTGCGAAAAGCCAGCCAGCGGCCAGACCGGGCGTGAAACCAGCCGCGCAGTTCGTCCGAGGGGGCAAGATCGCTCAGCCACGCATCCAGCGCGGCCTGGCTCTTCTTCAATCCGCGTGGCCATAATCGGTCCACCAGAACGCGGTAGCCATCGCTGCGCGCCGGCTTCTCATAGGCTCGCTTGACTGCGACGCGTTTGACGACGGCGGGCATGGCGGTACTCTAGTATTGTACTTCCGCAGAACACCCTGGGGGTTAGATGGACCACCTGCGACAGCCGCCCCCGGCTGTTCCCGCGGAACGCGGCGCCTTGTGAGCTGAATAGAGATTTTCGAGGAGAAAATGGGACTGATTCACTCGCTGATTCACGGGCGGATCCAGCACGAGTCAACGAGCGGCAATCGCCCATGGCTAGGTGCAGCCACGTGCGCCCTGATTCTCCTCTACTGCGGCTGCGATGTGCAGCGGCGCAAGAGCGACGCCGAACTGGGCCTGACTCCGCAACAGGCCGCCGGACGGCGGCTCTACGATCAGTATTGCGACCGCTGCCATGAGCCATATTCTTCCCGCGACAAGAAAGGGCGCAGTCTGAAAGGTGTTTTTAAGAAGCAATTCTTGTCGCAAAGTGGAATGCCGGCCAACGACGAGCGCGTCGGCGAGATGGTCCTTACGGGTCGCAACATGATGCCGGCGTTCGGCCAGGTCATGTCGCAGCAGCAGGTACAGGATTTGCTGGCGTACTTACATACAATGTGAGTGCGGTAGAGCTTCGAAGAAGCGGGAACGGTTCGCTTGGACCGTTTCCTTCGCGAGTCGGAGGATCAATGTTGTGATCTACGCCGCCTGCTCCAGGAAGAACAACATGTCAATTCCTTATTACCACGTTGATGCTTTCACGGGAGCGCTCTTTGCCGGCAATCCCGCGGGTGTATGCATCCTTTCCGCCTTTCTCGCAGATAACATCATGCAGAAGATTGCGGCCGAGAACAGACACAGCGAAACCGCCTTTGTCGTTCGTCGCGCCGACGGTGATTTCGACCTCCGCTGGTTCACGCCCGAAGTCGAAGACGATCTGTGCGGGCACGCAACTTTGGCATCCGCCTATGTGCTCGCGTTGCGGGAACACAGCGTCTGGCCGGTTCGCTTCCATACCTGCAGCGGCGTGTTGACCGTGGCACGTAACCCTGTGGCACAGAACGCAGACAGCTTCGAACAAGACAGGTTCGAAATGGATTTTCCCGCTCGGCCGCCTGTGCCCTGTGAACCACCAGTCGAGCTCTTGCCGGCGCTTTGCCTGCAGTCCGCGCTGGTAATGAGGTCGCGCGACTACCTCGTTGTTGTTGATCGCCCCGAGCAAGTGCGCAGTCTCTCACCCGACATTCGTGCCCTCGCGAAACTCGATAACGGGATCGGAGGAACGATTGTTACCGCTCCTGGCGAGGGAAACGTTGACTATGTGTCACGATTCTTTGCCCCGGCGGTCGGCATCGACGAAGACCCGGCTACAGGCTCGATAAACTGCACCCTCGCGCCCTACTGGGCCGAGCGGCTGGGAAAACGGATCTTACACGCACACCAGGCAAGTGCGCGGGGCGGAGACCTGCGATGCGAGATTGCTGGCAATCGCGTGAAAATCGCGGGAAAGGCGCGCCTATATTTGCACGGCACGCTCGAAATTTGAACATGTTAGTCAAAATTCAAGGTGAGTCACTACCCGTCCTGGCCGTCCTGGCCGTCCTGGCCGTCCTGGAGCACGGATTGACTTTCAGTATCGTGAGCGAGTAAATTTCTTCAGCCATTCGGTTCTGCTCTTTCACAATTTCTTTGGTTCGCGCACCCTCGTCAACCTGACGAGGAGGGAAGCGGGCGAGAATCCCGTGCTGCCGCGCAACTGTAAGCGAGGAAATCGCAATCGGTCACTGGGGTAAACCCGGGAAGGCCGCTTGTATTCGTCGGACGTCGTATAACCGTCCTCACTCGCGAAGCCAGGAGACCGGCGTGAACCGTCCCCCCAAACCCCTTTCGCGTGTCAAAGGAGGAGTGCATGTGGTTTCTTCGTATTCTCACTAGTTTCCTTGTCCTGGCAGCGGCGGCTTCAGCCGCTGAACTAAAAATCAAAGTCATCGACCCTCAAGCAGCGGCAGTAGCACGCGTGCGGGTTGAGTTGTACGTGAAAGACACAACTACTCCGGTGGCGATCGAGACTACATCGCCCGAAGGCATGGCAATTTTTCACCCGACTGCATCGGCCTCCTACCTGCTGCGAGTACTGGCCCCCGGATTTGCCGAGCAGATCTGCGAGGTACCATCCTCAATAGATGAACCCCTTATCGTCCAACTGCATATCGCGCCGGCGGCGCAGACTGTGGTCGTGACCGCAACCCGAAGTCCGGTTCCCAGCCTGGCGGCGAACGCCAGCGTTGCCACCCTGAGCGTGGCGCAGCTTGAAATCATGCAGCCCGTGGCCGCCAATGAAGCCATGCGTTTTCTGCCCGGCGCTGTAATCGACACCCAAGGCCGCCGGGGAGGCCTGGCCTCGCTGTTCGTGCGCGGCGGCGACTCCCGCTACAACAAAGTCGTCGTCGACGGAGTTCCCATCGACGAGCCGGGGGGGACTTTCGATTTCGGCGTCCTTCCACTGGCGGAAACGGATCGGCTCGAGTTCGTGCGCGGTGCGCAAAGTACCCTCTACGGCTCCGACGCCATGACCAGCGTGGTGCAGACGTGGACACGTGCCGGCAGTGCAACGGTTCCAGAACTGCGCTTCGGCGCCGATGGCGGCAACTTTGATACGGCGCATGGATACCTGTCTCTGGCAGGAGCGCGCGGTCCCTTCGATTTCAACGTCTTCGGCGATCAGTTCAATACCAACGGACAGGGAATCAACGACGAATACTCGAATTCGTTGCAGGGCGCGAACCTCGGAGTAAGCCTGAGCGATGCCGTAGCGCTGCGTGTCCGGGTGCGCCACTCCAACGCTTTCACCGGAGTCCAAGGCGAGTGGAATTTCAATGGCGCAGCGCTCATGCCGCCCGATTCAGACCAGTGGCAGCGGCAAAACAATCTGCTTGGCTCCGTGGAACTCACCGTAGCCGGCCCGTCTCGCTGGCAGCATCGCTTCACCGGCTACGAGTACAGTCATCGCCGCACGAACGTGGACACTGTCGACGACCCTGGCCGTTTGTTTGACACACCATTCCACTCTATCGCCGACATCAACCGCGCCGGATTCGAATATCAAGGCGATTATGTGGAACGGAGTTGGGCCCGAACCACGGTGGGCTACGAATTCGAGGACGAAAACGGCTTCGTCGGCGATTTGAACTTTGGCGTATTCCACGGCCTGCGCCTGAACCACGCCGTGTATGCGCAACAGATGTTAAGCCTAGGCCGATTGTTGCTGGTGGCGGGCGCCCGGTTCGTTCACAACGAAACCTTCGGCAACAAAGGCGTGCCGCGGGTCGCATTGAGCTTGACGGCCCTGAAAGGGGGCGAGATTCTCTCCGGCACACGCTTGCGCTTCTCCTACGCCACCGGGATCAAGGAGGCACGGCTTGACGAAGCTTTCGCCAGCGGCCCGACAATTATTCCCAACCCCAATTTGAAGGCAGAAGAAAACCAGGCTTTTGAAGCAGGTTTCGAGCAATCGTTGCTGGGGGGGAAGTACGCGCTCACTGCCGTCTACTACAACAACCTGTTCCGCAACCAGATTGATTTTGCCATTCTCGACTTCACCACTTTCACCGGGCAGTACGAAAACATCGACAAGTCAATCGCACACGGCGCTGAAATCGAGCTGCACGGACGGCCTCTGTCCCGGCTGTCCATCGACGCCGGCTACAACTACACCGCTACCCAGATTCTCGAGCAGCCGTTCGCCTTTGACAATCTCCACCAGCCGGGCCAGCCTTTATTGAGGCGTCCGAAACATTCCGGCAGTCTGCTGCTGACTTATCTGGCCAGACGATGGGGTGCAAATCTGGGCGGAAGTTTCGTCGGCCGCCGGCCCGATTCCGACTTCCTGGGATTCAACATCGATCACGCCGCCGGCTACGCTCGCGTAGACGTGGGCGGATGGTACGCGCTGAACTCCCGCATCACGGCTTACGTAAACGTCGAGAATGCCCTGAACAAGCAATATCAGGAAGTAGTAGGCTACCCGGCCCTGGGAGCCAACTTCCGTGCAGGTGTGAGATTCAGAATCGGAGGAGAGTAGTTGTCGGCGTAGAGCGGGCACTCCTGCCCGCGGATTTTGAAGTTTGTCCGTGTGAAGCGGACCTGTCCTGATTGAAGTCGAAGGAGCCCTCGCCCGCCTAGGTTTTGAGGGCCAGCCCTAGCGATGACGTGAGCTCACCCGCCGAGAAGGCCTGCTCCCCACCGGCGCAGATTCTTCTTGCCCCCGGGAATGCTCATAATTGCCTTCTCCATCGCAGGGAACAGCCAGCGGCAACGGAGCGGAAGATGTCGATCCCTGATACTTGCTCCGCGCCGCCATCAATTTTTCTAGCTCCACGCTGCCCAGAGGCTGCTGCCTTCCAAGCAGATGCGTGACCAATGCAATCTGCGCAAAATGTTCAACTGTCTCCATCTTCATGTAGGCGGAGTGCAGATCAACGCCGTACGCCACCACCCCGTGGTTCGACATAAGGATGGCGTCGTATTGCGGAATCAGCGGCTCGAGCCCATCAGTAAGCTCGGGCGTGCCCGGCGTGCCGTACTTGGCCAGGGGAATTGAGCCCAGTCCAATCACCACCTCACACACCAGCGGCTGGTTCAGAGCCATGCCGGCCGCGGCGAAGCCCGTAGCCGTGGGCGGATGAGCATGCACCACGCCTCGGACGTCAGGCCGCAGTCGGTAGATCAAAAGATGCATGGCGATTTCACTCGAGACGTCCCTGCGCCCCGAGACGCGGCCGCCTTCCAAGTCCACAATGACCAGGTCCGAAGGCTTCATCATGCCTTTGCACATGGATGTAGGAGTGGCAAGAACGTGCCGATCGTCCAGCCGTACCGAGAGATTGCCATCCATCGCCGCCACATAACCGCGCTGGTGCAGCGCCCCGCCAAACAGAACCATTTCGCGGCGATGTTGGCGTTCGCTAGGCATGGTTTTACGAGGGTGGGAACAGCCGCCCCGGCTCGATGCCGCGTATGGTAACCCAGCCCGTGGGCAGTTACAAACCCTTTTACACACAATTACATTTCTGCTTTGCAGGCCCCGGGCCGCTTCCGATGGACCGCGGGAAGAAATCCTATAATCAGCTTCGTGCTGGTCTCCGATTTCAATTATTCACTGCCCCAAGAACTTATCGCCCAGGAGCCGCTCACGGATCGGGCGGCTTCGCGGCTGCTGCACTTGAATCGCAGCGCGCATTTGCATGACCGCCAATTCCGCGATTTCCCCGACTTACTAAGCCCGGATGACCTGGTTGTATTTAACAACACACGGGTCTTTCCGGCCCGGCTTTACGGTCGAAGGAGCGGCGCAAAAGCGCAGCCCGTCAGCGCAGCGAATCCAGGGTCGCGCGATTTTCTGCGCGGCACCATCGAGGTTCTCCTGACCCGTGAACTCTCGCAAGAACCCAATGAATGGGAATGTCTGGTGCGCCCGGGACGAAAAATCGGCGTAGGAGAGCAGCTATTTTTCGGTGAAAAAGACGCACTGCACGCGGAAGTAATCTTCAGGGGCAGCTTCGGAGAACGCCGTATCCGCTTCCTTCCTGTGCCCGATTTCTTTGGTACCCTCGAACGCATCGGCCACATCCCGCTGCCTCCGTACATTGCCCGCGAGGATCAACCGGCGGACCGCGAGCGCTATCAAACCATCTACGCTCGCGCGAAGGGCTCGGCGGCTGCCCCGACCGCAGGTCTGCACTTCACGCCCCAAGTTCTGGCTCGAATCAAAGAACGTGGCATTGAAACCGCGGAAGTCACGCTGCACGTTGGGCTGGGAACATTCCAGCCAGTGCGCCAGGAAAGGGTGGAAGACCACAAGCTGCACCGCGAGTCCTACTCGATTTCAGCGGAAGCCGCCGCAGCCGTCAACCGCGCCCTGGACGCCGGACGGCGCATAGTAGCCATTGGCACAACCACCGCCAGAACGCTCGAGTCTTCCGCCGAGAAATCGGCAATCGGCAGGCCACAGGCGGGAAGCGCCGAAGCTGACATCTTTATTTATCCGGGCTACGAATTCCGCGTAGTAGGCGCGCTGCTGACAAACTTCCACTTGCCGCAATCGACGCTCCTCATGCTGGTGTCCGCCCTCGCCGGCAAAGAGCGCGTGCTGGAAGCCTATCGCCACGCCGTGCGCCAGCGCTATCGGTTCTATTCATACGGCGATTGCATGTTCGTGGAGTAGCCGTCGTCGGCCGAAACGGCGATATACTGACCTTCGCAGGGAGTGAAATATGACCACCAAGGCCTTATCGGAGCCAGTTCCGATCCACGATTTCGTAGCTGAGCTGAAGAAATTCTCCGAGCCAGCCTTCGAGGGCATCGACCAGATCATCCGCTTCCTCGAGAGCACGCCGGTTCTGCCCGACACTCTGGCGCCCTACCTCAGCTGGGACAAGCAGCATTACACCCGCAACCTGATCGACAAAACTCCCCTATACGAACTCGTCGCCATCTGCTGGGAAATCGGCCAGACCAGTTCAGTACACAACCATCGCGAACAGAATTGCTGGATGGCAGTTCCCATGGGACGGCTACGGGTGGAAAACTACCACGTAGTTTCGCAGAATCTGGGCCAAGGCACCTGCCAGCTCGAAACCGCCGGCATGATGGAAATGAATCCACGCCAGCCCTGCGCAGTCGATCCGCTGGAACCCGTCCACCGTGTTGTCAACCCCCGCGAGTTCAACCAGCGGGCGGTAAGCCTGCACGTCTATTCCCGCCCCTTTGACACCTGCGTGGTCTATTCGCAAGAGCAAGGCACCTGCGGGATCATCAAGTTGCACTATCAAACCGAGTACGGAAAGCCCTCAAAGAATTAGCCCCGCTGAGAGCCGGGAACTGATAGACAACTGTCCTGCTAAACTTATCTGTTGCCTGCCAAAAAGAAATTCTCGACGGCCTCCCTGGAGCGCGGGACAACAGAAGGCGCCAGCACCGCGCCTCCTCCCCTCACCAAGCCCAAGCTCACTGCAGCAGACGGACGCCGCATCTTCCTCATGGACGCCATGTCCTTCATCTTCCGCGCCTATCACGCGATGGCCCGCCAACGCGGGATGTCCACCAAGACCGGCCTCCCTACAGCCGCAACATATGTCTTCGTCAACATGCTGCGCAAATTGCGCGAAGATTTCTCCCCCGAATACCTGGCCGCCGTTTTCGACGTTGCCGCGCCCACTTTCCGCGATCAGGAAGCAGAAGCAATCACCAAAGTTCGCAAGTTCGACATAAAAACCCAGACTTTCCAGGAAATCGAATACCACGGCTACAAGGCCAACCGCAGCGAGATGCCCGCGGAGTTGGCACAACAACTACCGTACATCCGCCGCGCCCTAGAGGCCTACCGGATTCCCATCCTCGAGCTCGCCGGGTTTGAAGCCGACGACGTCATCGGCACCCTGGCCCGCAAAGCCGCCGTGCAGCAGTACCTGGTGTACGTAGTTTCCAGCGACAAGGACATGCTGCAACTGGTCAACGACCGAGTCCTGGTGCTGAATCCGCCCAAGGACAACCTGATCTGTGACTCGCAAAAAGTCGAAGAGATCCTCGGTGTGCCGCCGGAGCGGGTGGTAGATGTAATGGCCCTGCGTGGCGACACCATCGACAACATCCCGGGCGCTCCGGGCATCGGCGACAAGGGTTCAGTCGAACTCATCAGGCGGTTTGGCACGGTCGAGCAGACGCTTGATCACGCCGCCGAGGTCGAGAAAAAATCCTACCGCGAGTCGCTCGAAAACAACCGGGACATCGTCCTGTTCAGCAAGCGCATGGCCGCAATCGACTGTAATGTACCTGTCGATCTGAATCTGGATGCAATGCGCGCCGGAGCTCCCGACGTCGAAGCCCTGCGTGCACTCTTCACTGAACTGGAATTCACATCCCTGCTGAAAGAGCTGCTTCCGGTGGTGGAAGTCACCCAAGCGCGTTACACCGAAGCGAGGTCGGCTGGCGACGTGGAAACAGTCCTAAACACAGTTTCCGCCGGCGGCGCCCTGGCTGTCGCCATCGAAGCCGAAACCGTGGTCGCGGCTGATGATGAGGAAGATGAATCAGACGAACCGCGCGAAAGCATGCTGCCGCTAACCGCGGCGACCGCTGAAGCGCTGCCCGCCCAGACTGTCGCGATCTCGGCGGCCCCAGGCACGGCTGTGACCGTTTCTTTGCGGGTCGACGATGCTGCCGCGCGACTAAAGTCCGCACTGGAAAATGAAGGTGTCCCCAAGGCCCTGCACGACTACAAGGCCGCCATCCATGCGTTCGCCCGGCAGGGAATCACCCTGCGCGGCGTGCGTCACGACCCCATGCTGTACTCCTACCTGCTCGATCCAACCTATGCTTCGCACCGCCTGGCGGAAGTCGCGCTGCGCCGCTTCAATCTCAAGCTAAGCGGAACGCTGGCGGAATCGGCTGACGTAACTGGAAGATTTGCCGCCACCCTGCGTCACGAGGTCGAACACGCCAAACTCTTGAAGTTGTATGAAGAAATTGATTTGCCCCTAGTACCTGTCCTCGCAGGTATGGAACAGGCCGGAGTCAAGATCGACCGCGAAGTTCTGAAAGAAATGTCCTCACGCCTGGAGCGCGAAGTCGAAACCAAGGCGCGCGAAATCTACCATCTCTCCGGATCCGAATTCAATGTCAATTCCCCCAAACAACTGGGCGACGTGCTATTCAACAGAATGAATTTGCCCAAGCCCGTGAAGTACGGCAAAGGCAAGACCATCTCCACCGCGGTGGAGGTCCTGGAAGGGTTGGCGGAGACCCACGATGTAGCCCGCAAGGTTCTGGAATACCGCCAGCTCTCGAAACTCAAATCAACCTACGTCGATGCTCTGCCCGCGCTGCTGAATTCAGCCACCGGCCGCCTGCACACCACCTTCGGGCAGACCGGGACCGCTACGGGAAGGCTCTCGTCGGCCAATCCCAACCTGCAAAACATTCCCATCCGCACCGAGCTTGGCCGCGAGATTCGCGCTGCATTCACCGTTGAGCCAGGCCACGTACTGCTCGCCGCGGATTATTCCCAGATCGAGCTGCGCCTTCTGGCTCATTTCTGCAAAGATCCCCTGCTGGTCGAAGCCTACCGCCGCGGCGACGACATTCATACCCTCACGGCCTCGCAGGTTTTCGGCGTGCCGCCGCTGATGGTCACCCCCGATCATCGCCGCCAGGCTAAGGTAGTGAACTTCGGAATCGTCTACGGCCTCTCGGCGTTTGGCTTGTCCCAAACTCTGGGCATCGAACCCTCCGAAGCCAAACAGTTCATCAACGCCTATTTCGAGAAGTACAAAGGTGTGCGCGCCTTCATCGACCAAACTCTGGAAGAAGCTCGCCGCGAGCAAAAAGTCAGAACCCTGTTCGGTCGCGTCCGCCCCATCCCCGACATCAACAGCAAAAATGCCAATCTGCGCGGCTTCGCCGAACGAACCGCCGTAAATACGCCCCTGCAAGGCACGGCCGCAGATCTAATCAAGATCGCGATGATCCGCATCGATGCTGCTCTACGCGACCGCGGCTTAAAATCTCGCATGACCCTGCAGGTCCACGATGAACTGGTATTCGAAGTCCCAGAAAAGGAAGTTGAGACCATGCGCGCCCTCGTGCGCGATCAGATGGAACAGGTCCATCCCCTAACCGTACCGCTGCTGGTTGAAGTGGGTGCAGGAAAAAACTGGCGGGACCTGGGGTAAGGGTCGGAGCAGAAATGCTGTAATCAGAAAATTGCCACGTGGGAGACTGCCGCCTCTCGGCTGTCCCCCCGCGTAATTCTTTACGCCCCCAGCGCCTGCTTGATCGCCCCCGCAATCCCCTGCGCCAATAACTTCATCTTCTCTTCCGACTCCGCTTCAACCATCACCCGCGCCAGCGCTTCAGTCCCCGAGTACCGGACCACCACGCGCCCGTTCCCATCCAGTTCGCGTTCGGCGGCAGCGATTGCGCTTTGAATTTCAGGCACCTTGGCAAACGGCACTTTCTCGCGTACTCGGACGTTCTGTATCGTCTGGGGAAAGACCTTGAGATCACTTACCAGCTCCGCCAGCGGCCTTTCCATCCGCGCCATGGTCTCCATGACCCGCAGCGCAGTAAGCAAGCCATCCCCGGTGGTGGCTTCGCCGTCCCGGAAAATAATGTGGCCAGACTGTTCGCCGCCTAGGACCGACCCACTTTTCTGCATTTCCTCCAGCACGTATTTGTCCCCAACGTTGGCGCGTAACATGCGAATGCCGGAATTGCGTAAGGCGATCTCCAACCCCATATTCGACATGGTGGTTGCCACAACGGTTTCCCCCGGCAGCGTTCCCTGCGACTTCATATACCGCGCCGCCAGAAGAATGACCGCGTCGCCATTGACCACCCCCCCGTTCGCATCGCAGAAAAGCACACGGTCCGCGTCCCCATCAAAAGTTATGCCCAGATCGAATTGCCCCGGCTTACTCGCCACCGCCTTAGCCAAGGTTTCGGGATGCAAAGCGCCACAATTATCGTTAATGTTCTTGCCGTCGGGACCGCAACTAAGAAACGTTGCCTGAATTCGACACAGCCGGAACAATTCCGGCGCCTCGGCCGTCGCCGCGCCATTGGCGCAATCCACCAACACTCGCAACCGCCTCAAATCGGTGCTCACATTCGTAGCCAGCCACTTGATGTAGGCGTGGCGCAGCTCTGCCTGCCCGGGAAGACTCGGACTGGACTGAAACGACGAGTCCACATGGGCCTCAGGGTTCTGCAGCAAGGTGAAGATTTCCTGCTCGATGGCAATTTCGTGAGCGTCCGGCAATTTATATCCATCGCCAGAGAAGACCTTGATGCCATTGTCAGTCCAAGGATTATGCGACGCCGAAATGACCACGCCGGCGGCATATTTGCGCGAGCGCGCCAGGTAGGCGACGCCGGGAGTGGTGATTACGCCCGCGCTGTGGACTTCAATTCCGCTGGCAGTTAGTCCATGGCTCACCCGATCTGCGATCCATGAACTCGACATCCGCGTGTCCTGCCCGATCACCGCCCGAGCCGGTGCGTTACTTCGTTTCAGATCGTGGCCCAGCGCGCGCCCGATCATGTAGGTGCTGTCCTGGGTCAGGGGGAATTCGCCGGCGACGCCGCGAATCCCATCGGTGCCGAAGAGTTGTCGCGTCTGGGTTGTCATGCTTGGACTGTCATGCTTGGACTGTCAGGTTGAAGACTGCTCAGCGTCCGCCCGCTCCGGCGCCAGCCTTCTCCATAATAACCGTCACCCGCACCGGATTCGAGTTCATTACCTGCACCAGGGGATCAGAAACATAAGCATGCCGCACAAACGTGGCCCGGTCCATGGTTCCACTCGCGTCCACCGAATCGGTGATCGCCGCCTCAACTGCCTCTACCCGCTTCTGTGGTCCGCTGATCGTAACTGTGGAAGGCTCCGCGATGATGCGCCCGATGGCATAGCCCGGAGCAAAATTGCCCTCCACCCGGGGATGCACCGGAACCTGGCGCGTGAGCCGCGCGTCAAACGTGAGGTGGAACTGGCTGGGAATGATTTGCACGACCTCCAGCTCTCTTGGCTGACGGATCTGGTCGGTCGTAAGATCAAACGTACGCTCTCCGGGCTTCATTCCGCTGAGTTCGATGTCGGCGGAAACATCGGCTGCTTGCAGGCGGCGCACCACGCGCTGCGGACCGCGCACCCGAATCTGGGCCCGCGGAATATTCTCCGAGCTGATTTCCAGGTTCTCCGGAACGTTGTGGAATTCAATCGGCACATCCACCGCCACTTCTGCCACCGGATCGCGCGCCACCGCCAGCCACAGAGCCACCGCCAGCGCCAGCGAGAGCAACTTCAAGCCGAAATTGTGCAGCACATGCCGCTGGAAAAAGTCTTTCATGATTCGTCTGTCATGATTACGGTTTCACGATTCATCGGTCATGATTAATGGTCATCGTTAACGCTGGTCTCTGGCCGTCTGTCGCGAGTCTGCTGCCCGCGGCAGGGACCCTCGCTGACCGCTGTCATCCGCTCCGCTCAGTTCCTCGCTGTCATTCGTGATCGGCGTGGGCAAGGTGGAAGGCGGCACATAGCGACGTAGCAATTCCCCCAGTCGTTCGCGCAACTGCTCTACGCTCAAGTCCCGCTCGATCTTCCCCCCAACCGCCAGACTGATGGCTCCGGTTTCCTCGGAGACGATAACCGCGATCGCATCCGTCTCTTCGGTCACGCCGATGCCGGCCCGGTGCCGTGTGCCAAGCTGAGTCGAGAGTACGGGGTTCATCGAAAGCGGCAGAAAACACGCCGCTGCGGCAATGCGATCCTTCTGCACGATCACCGCGCCGTCGTGCAGGGGAGCGCTGGGACGGAAAATAGTAGCCAGCAGATCATAGGAAAGCCGCGCGTCTAGCGGTACGCCGCTTTCGACGTAGGTGCGTAATCCGATCTCGCGTTCGATCACCATGAGCGCGCCCGTCTGGTTCTGGGAAAACAGGTTGGCCGCCAGCACGATATCGTCGTAAACATCGGCTTCCCTAGCCCGTCCCCGGCTGAGTAAGAGTCTGCGGCCCAGCCCCGCCAGTGCCTGCCGGATCTCCGCCGAAAAAACCACAATCAGCGCAAACACCGTGTACGGCAACAGCGCGCTCAGCAGCCAGTTCAGGGTGGCCAGTTCGCCCACACTGGAAAAATATAAGGCCAGAGCCAGCACCGCTACGCCTACTAGCATGTACGCGGCGCGCGTGCCTTTGATAAGCGCCAATAGCTCGTAAATGATGACGGCGACCAGCAAAATGTCGATGACCGCATTCCCCGACATATGCGGCCACAGCGCGGAAAACTGCGTCACCGGCGGCCCCTTTCAAACCCTCAATCCAGACAGCCTCGGAATAAAGCTAATTGTAATGCAGGGTCGTGCTATCTCAACGTCAATGGAATGAAGTCTTTGTAAAGATTTGGCAAGGTCGCGTGGGCGGAACACTCTTGTCCGCCCCATATCTCTATTTCTGTTGGCCCCGCTTGACCGTTGCAGTCAAGCTTCCCTTGGCCAGCCGGGCAGAAATCTCATCCCCCGCCTTCACTCGCGCAGCATCTTTCAACAACGTCCCCGAAGCATCGAAGACCAAAGCATATCCACGATCAAGAATCGCCAGCGGAGAGAGCGCCCCGAGCTGCCCCTTTAGCTGACTGAGCCTTCCACTTCGCTGCACAAGGACAGTTCGGGCAGCCGCGGCCAGCCTGGCAACACGCGAATCGAGTTCCTTGCCGATCCCCGCCAGCATGCGGCGCACGTCGTAGTGGCGCACTGCGGCGGCGGCCAGTTCCAACCGGCGATGCTGTTTCTCAAGAATCTGCCGCTCGGCCCGATCCATCCGATTCTTCAGGTCATCTAGCTTCTGTTGCCGCCGGTTGATAGCATCGGTCATGCGCCTAAACGTGCCGTGGTGGGCAAGTTCGGAAAGCGCCTGTCGCCCCATCAAAATCCGGTAGCGCATGGCCCGCGCCAGCCGCTGGCGAAGTCCTTCCGCCTGATCTTGCACCTCCTGGCGCGAACGAATCACCAGCTCGGCAGCGGCGGAAGGCGTAGGCGCTCGCATGTCAGCCACAAAATCAATAATGGTGAAGTCAGTTTCATGCCCTACGGCTGAAATCACCGGAATCTGGGAAGCCGCGACCGCGCGGGCCAGCGCCTGGTTGTTGAAGGCAGCCAGATCTTCCGCCGACCCCCCTCCACGAGCCACGATGATGACGTCCACATTTCGCTCCCTGTTGAAATACGCCAGGCCCGCGCTCACTTCCGCGCTGGCCGCCTCTCCTTGCACCTGGGCCGGGAAAATCAAAACATTGGCGCTGTGATGACGCCGCCGCACAATGTTCAGAATGTCGCGCAAAGCCGCAGCCTGAGGCGAAGTCACGATTCCGATCCGCCGCGGCAGGGTCGGAATCGGCTTCTTTCGCGCCGGGTCAAACAGCCCTTCCGCCTCCAGCTTAGCCTTGAGCTGCTCGAATGCAATCAGCAGCGCGCCCGCGCCCTTGGGTTCGAGATACTCAGCCGAAATCTGCAATTCGCCGCGGTCTTCATAGATCGTGACCCGCCCGCGCAGCACAACCTGCATGCCATTCTCGGGACGAAATCGCAGCAGCCGCGCCTGCGACCGGAACATGACGGCGCGAATCTGAGAATTCTGGTCCTTGAGCGTGAAATACAAGTGCCCGGAGTCGTGCGCCCGGAAATTTGAAATCTCACCTTCCACCCATGTGTCTCCATACTCACGCTCGATATGCATGCGCACCGCAGCCACCAGATCGCGCACCGACCATATGCGACGATCCAGAGGCTTGAAACTGAATCCGAGTTGGTCGGCAGAAGCCATCGCTGTGGAGTTTACCGCAGGGAGCGTCAGCATTCAGCACTCAGCCCGTCGACGGCAATGGCGTTTTCAGTCGCGAAGCGGCGCAAGAAGGCAGCAGCCAAGGGCGTAAGCCCTGGGTCCAAAGTGCAAAGGGGTTGAGCCCCAGAGGGGCGAAAGAGTTCGCGTCCAGACTCTGCAAAGCCTAAATGCTGATTGCTGGACGCTAACGCCGGAAACGCCCAATCAAATACATCACCACCGAGAGCACCACACTAACCAGAATCGACGTCGCCAGCGGAAAATAAAATGTGCTGTTCTTGCCCCGGTAAACAATATCGCCGGGCAACCGTCCCAGCGGGATGTTGGCCCGGCCGAGAAGAATAAACACCAGCCCGGCAACCATCGCCAGCGCGCCTAGCAAGATCAGCACTCTGCCCAAATCCGCCATGGTCCAATCCAACGTCCTCAGTAGTCTAAATCAGCGCCAGCGCTCGAGAATGCTAGAATCTCGCCCCATGAAGCACCGCCAGCTTTTCTTTCCATTGCTTGTCTCCTCCATCCTGACCGCCGCGCAAGCGATCGCGCCCTCCGCAAGCCAAATCGCAGCAGGCGATATAGGAGCGGTCGAAATCACGAAGGAGCCGCACCATCATCTCGCCCTGCAAAATAATTATGTGTGGGTGTTCAAGCTGGAAGTCGCGCCCCACCAGGCCACGCTGATGCACCATCACCGCCATGACTGCGTCTTCGTAACCCTGGGTCCAGCCGTCTTCGAAAACGATGTCGCCGGAAAGCCTCCCAGCACTCTCAAGTTCCAGGATGGCGAAACCCGTTTTGCTCCCGGAGGGTACGCCCATATCGTCGAGAATCTTTCCAAACAGCCCTTCCGCAACGTCACCGTCGAACTCTTGCAAGACCAGAAGGCGCACCCGTCACCGAACTGGGATGAAGATCGCGGCCTCCGCATCCTGAACGGCGGCACCCAAGATATCCTCTTCGTAAAAGACGGCGTACGCGCCTCGGAGCTTCAACTAAACCCAGGCGGAGTCGTCCCCAAGCATCATCACGCCGGTCCCCACCTGGTTGTAGCTGTGACCGATCTAAACTTGCGCAGTGCGGTCGAAGGCAAGGGAGCTTCTATTATTCAACTCAAGGCGGGAGACATCGCTTGGGTAAAAGGCGGCTTCACTCATACCCTGACCAACCTGGGCAAGCAGAACGCCAGGTTCATCACTTTGGAATTCCAGTGATATCCAATTTCCACGAATAGGCACGAATGCCAGTATCAGCAGAGTCCACGTGCGGACAGCCGCCCTCGGCTGTCCAGGCCAAGCAGGGCTCGGCGGTCTAGCTGGTGCGGGGCGGTGCGCCCGCGCCCGCGAAGCTTGGCCATTCTCGCCGCAAAGCCAAAGCTTGACCACTGACCATTCGCAATGTAGTTGAGCTTGTGCTAAAAAGGGCGGCAGGGTGATCAAGGTGGCTGGAGCCAAATTGAGAGCACGACTGCGTGCTCAACCACCTCGCATACAAACTCCACTTCGAGCCAGAGCAAAATCGCCGTCGTCGAGAGGCCTTTCTCACAGGATCCGCACACCTGACGCTCATCCGACCCAATTTCGTAAACACCCCCTTGCGCTCCGCCGCATTTATCTGGTATAAACAATTCACCGAGAGCAGTGTGTGGCTAGCCGGGCGTATTTTGTGAAACTCTCGTCGCTCGTCCGGCATCTGATATTTAGATACAGGGAAATCCTGCAAATCAATCCCGGCCACGGGGTTTCATTCGGGGACAAGGTTCCTCGAAGGGTTTAAGCGTTGTTCGCAAAAACCTCCAAGTGATCTTTTTTCAAACTGATCGTCTTCCGCCTCGGCTTGTGCCGAAATGGGCACGGGCGCGATGTGGGAGATGCGTTTTGTCGCGTGCTGACAGAGAGCGCCGAAGTAGATTCCTCACGGCTGAAGCCGTTCGGAATGCCAGGCCGCTGGGTTTGAGTGCGCTCACCGTTGTGGAAAACAGGTGGAAATCCTGTACGCGCAACGGGTTGACAGTCGCCGCGCAAGACGCGTAGTTTGTACAGGTTTCGAGGACAGGCAGAGACGCACTTGTGTGTCTCTGCTCTGGACTGAAAGCGCCCGCTCAGGCGGAAGCGATTCGGTTCTTTGACAACTAGGTTGAACGTGCCAGTCGTGAGAGGAAGGCTCGGGTTGAAATCCGAGCGATCTCACAAGATAGACCACCACTTCTCTTCGAGGACGTGGTGGCAGTCTGCCAACTACCCGTCGGCAGACGACAGGTTTCAAATGAGAGTTTGATCCTGGCTCAGAATCAACGCTGGCGGCGTGCCTAACACATGCAAGTCGAACGAGAAAGTG
>WNFD01000201.1_pt1 | contig 135352 bp, 115 predicted proteins | sample 5400491 | NCBI WGS metagenome assembly WNFD01 (sample SAMN13153343, study PRJNA577476) | soil metagenome | isolation source: 120 cm saprolite under Douglas fir tree site 2 hole 2 replicate 2 | place: USA:California | collected 2015-04-18 | reverse complement strand
AGCGACCTTCTGCAGACGCCCGGATGGCTCGACGACGGCACGGCCGTGGACTACGCCTGGGGTATGGGTGTCCGATCGGTACGTGGCCATGTTGCCTATCGCCATGGAGGTGGCTGGCCGGGTACGCGATCGATGATCGTGCGGGTGCCGGCCGAGGATCTGACGATCGTGGTGCTCGCGCTCGCCGACGACACGGAACGTCGCGTTGCCCTGACCGACGCGCTCCTGTCGCTCGGCGACCGCTGAGCAGGCCGCCTTCTTGGTCGCCGGCGGCCGAGAAGCCGCCGATGAACAATGGACGTTGAGGTTCAAGTCAAAACCAGCTGCGGTGGCCCAGGCGGCCTCCTGCTAGCCCCCCTCGTGCAGGACCAGCCGCGTGCTATGCTCGAAGGCGAGAATATCGGCTGAGTGCTTTAGCCCGGCGAATTCTCTTGCGTCGGGCGCCTCGCTACGCAAGCTTCTGTCTGGACCGGAAAGATTCTCAAGCGGCGACGTCACGATCCGCGCCGATCACCCAAATCTTGGGCTGCGCCAAGACCCTGGTCACGAAGGCATTGTTCTGCTTCTTGCGTCTTGCCAGCTCGTCCGGAGAATACAGCGTGGGAGAAATCTTTCTGCCGAGTCGGCTTGAGGCCTCTTCCAACGCAGTGAATAAATCAGCGTAGCTGAGACTGTCGCTAATCACCATGAGGTCAACATCACTGTTGGCGCTCTCTTGCTTCTTTGCGATAGATCCATACACAAATGCCGCGCGAATGCGGCGCGAATGTGGCGCAAGGGCAGCGCGCAGCACATCAGCAAAACCAAAGGTCTTTACCACGAGTGCCCGCAACTCGTCGAACACCGGCGCGTTCGCGTTGGCTTGATAGTGCTTCTGATTGCCCACGCGTGCTATGGTCACTAGGCCTGCCGTCTCGAGTCGCGCCAATTCTCGCTGGACGGCTCCCGTGCCTGACCTGGCCAGCCCAATGATCTCATTGGCATAGAAACTCCGAGACGGATTGCCGAAAAGCACGGCCAACACGCTTTGCTGGACTTTGGTGAAAAGGGCATTAGCCACGCCCGAACCATGGTGGCCAGTCTTTCGATCCAATTGGCTCATTCCCATTTTGGGTGTGACAGACCCCGTTTAGGGTATGTTCAAGAAAAATATGACAAAGGCTCACCTCGAACAGCGGCGATCCGCGTCCAGCGGCTGATCGAGGGTGCCACGTCACGGCCCTATTGGCCGAGTTATCGCTCGCGGAGGCTCTCTCGCACATGGCGAATCAGGGGACTCAGGAAGAATTCGATCAGCCGACGCTGCCCGGTTTTGATCTCGACGCTCACGGCCATTCCGGCCAGTAAGGGCGTCGGCCGACCCTCCACGACGACGGAAGCCCGATCCAGGCTGGCTCGCACGGCGTAGACGAGCCCGACCTTGTCCACCTGCACCGCATCCCGGGAGATGAGGAGCACCTTTCCCGAGACTGTTCCATATGTCGTGAAGGGAAAGGTATCGATCTTGACCTCGACCGGCTGGCCGGAGCTGACGAAACCGACGTCCTTGTTCTCGATCCACGCCTCCACCTCGAGAGGATGATCGTGCGGCACGACGACCATGAGCTGCTGCGCAGGCGTGACGACTCCGCCCAGGGTATGTACCGCAATCTGCTGGATCGCGCCATCGATGGGAGCGGTGAGACGCTGGATGGCCGATCGCTGAGAAGCTTTGACGAGCTCCTGAGCCAACGACGTGGCTCGCGTCTCCCATTCGGCCAGCTCGGTCAGATAGGTGCTACGGAGCTCGGCCTCGAGCGCGGCTTTTTGCTGGTGGGCCTCCGCCAAGGCTGCCTGATCTTGAACCAGCCGCTCTCTTTGCATGGCCAACGATTGGACACGGGTGATTCGCTGCTCCTCGATCTCGAGATACTGCATCCGAGCGACGAAGCCGCCTTCCAGTAGCGTCTTGAAGGCCTCTGCCCGCTCCGTCAACATGGGGACCGTGGTTTCAAGCCGCTGCACGTCGGCCCGCGTCGCGGCCATGGCTGCTTCGCGCTGCTCGATGGCTCGTTGAGCCGCCTCGAGCCGGCTCTCGAATTCTCGCCTCTGATCTCGCAGGAGCTCCCCCTGCAGCGTCGCCAAGATCGGGTCGGCATCCGATGGCGCCTCGAAGGGACCTCCCGCCAGCAGCGCCCGCAGGCGCGCCACACGTACGCGGGCGGCGGAATGCTCCTTGGCCACCCGTTCCTGCTCGGCCCGGCTCGCCGTAGGATCAAGCTCGATCAAGATTTGGCCTTGCCGGACGTCTTGCCCGTCGCGGACGTGAATGCCGCGGACGATCCCAGCGTCAAGGGGCTGGATGATCTTGGAATGGTCGCTCGGAATCAGCTTCCCTCGAGCCACCGCGACGACGTCAATCCTGCCAACGGTCGTCCATCCAATAGCCACGGTGAACAATGAGACGATGACCCACATCACGGCCTGGCCGATCGGTGACGGAGGGGAGTGCTGGATCTCCAGGGCCGCGGGCAGAAATTCGGCTTCTCGGCGACGGGGCGAGAGGCGGCGGTCCCTCACCCCGCGGGGGACGCGACCGAGCGTCCATCCTGGAGGCCGTGGAGGTGGGCGTAGAATCCACCCCGCCCGATCAGCTCGTCATGACTGCCCTCCTCGAGGATGGTGCCCTGCTCGACGACCACGATTCGGTGTGCGCTCCGCACCGTGCTCAGGCGGTGCGCGATCAGGAAAACGGTGCGCCCTGCACACATCTCGCTCAGGTTCCGCTGAACGATGCGCTCGGATTCGTAGTCGAGCGCGCTCGTGGCCTCATCGAAGATCAGAATGCGGGGATCGACGATGAGCGCCCGCGCAATGGCAATCCGCTGTCGCTGGCCACCTGACAGCGAGCAGCCGTGCTCGCCGACCACGGTGTCGTAGCCTTCGGGAAGAGCCGCGATGAAGTCGTGCGCTCCCGCAAGCCGCGCGGCGCGAGCGACGGCATCCAGGGGCTGGCCCGGATCGGCCAGGGCGATATTGTCCCGCACCGAGCGATTGAAGAGAAAATTCTCCTGGAGCACGACCCCCACCTGACGACGGAGCCAGGTGGGATCGATCTGGGCCACGTCCATGCTGTCGATGAGGACACGGCCGCTCTCCGGCACATACAGTCTCTGAATGAGCTTGGCGATGGTGCTCTTGCCGGACCCTGATCGGCCCACGATGCCGATGACAGAGCCCGGCCGGGCCTCGAATGACATGCGGCGAAGCGCCTCCGGACGGTCCGGGCGATAGCGGAATGTGACGCTCTCGAATGCCACGTGGCCTTGCAGGGTCGAAGCGGCGGTGGCGGGAGATCGATGGCTCGGCTCGGCGGGAGCGTTCAGCACGTCCGCCAGACGGTGAACGGACACGCCGGCCTGCTGGAATTCCTGCCACAGCTGGACCAGTCGGAGCACGGGTCCCGTCACCCGTCCCGCCAGCATATTGAACGCGATGAGCTCGCCCACGGTCAGCTCGCCACGCATCACGAGGTAGGCTCCGGCCCAAAGAATGGCGATCAGGGAGATCTTGTTGAGGAACGACCCCAGCTGCCCCGCCACATTGCCAAGGCTGACCGCGCTCAGGCTCGCCCGCACATAGGCGGCAAGCTGCTCCTCCCACCGGCGCTGCATCTGGGGCTCAACGGATAGGGTCTTGACCGTCTGGATGCCATTCACCACCTCCACCAGGAACGCATAGCTCTCCGCGCCTCGATTGAAGCGCTCGTTGAGCCGCGCCCGGAAGACCGGCGTGGCCGCGGCGAAGAGACATAGGTACCCGGGCAACAGACCGATGACGATCCATGTGAGGAAGGGACTGTAAAAGAACATGACGCCCAGGAAGATCCCGGTGAACAGGACATCGACGACGAGGGTGGCCGTGGAGCTCGTCAAGAACTGGCGGATGTTCTCCAGCTCCCGAATCCGCGCGACCGTGTCCCCCACGCGGCGCGCTTCGAAGTACGCGAGGGGAAGCGCGAGGAGATGGCGGAAGAGCCGGGCGCCCAGCTCGACGTCGATGCGGCTCGACGTGTGATACAGGACATAAGCCCGGAGCCCTCCCAGCAGCGCTTCGAACGCGGTCAGGGCCAGCATGCCCACCGACAGCACGTGCAGAGTGGTGAGGCTGTTGTGGACGAGCACCTTGTCGATGACCACCTGGGTGAAGAGGGGCGCCAGCAAGGCGAAGATCTGGAGGAAAAAAGAAGCGACCAGAACTTCTACGAGGAAGCGCCGGTAGCGAATGAGGGCGGGAATGAACCATGTGAAGCCGAAGCGCCGGTCGGATGAAGGGTCGAGGGCGCGGCGGACCAAGAGGATCAACCCACCCGACCAGGCTTCCCCGAAGCGCTCGCACGGGAGTGCTGACGGTGCCGATTCTCGCGGGTCCTGCAGCACGACCTGGCCCTCCCGCACCCGCGCCAGCACAACGTAGTGGCCATCCTTCAGGAGCGCGATGGCGGGCATGGGAACCGCGTCGAGCCTTTTCAGGGAGCTCGAAAGGCGCCCGACCTTGAGGCCGAGGGACCTGGCTCCCCGAAAGATTTCCGGATCGGCGAAAGGCCTGCCCGGGGCGCCGAAAAGGTGCCTCAGCTGATCGGCGTCGGCGGGCAGCCCTAGGTAGCGGGCTACCAGCACCAGACAGAGAAGACCGGTGTCCAGGTCCACGGGGACGCCCTCGCCCGCGGGGACGACCGTCGGCTGCCCAGCCACCTTCTCCGCCGCCTAGGACGGGCGCTGCCAGTAGCCGGCCAGCACCGTCTCGACGTCCTGGGGCCGCTGGTCGATGGCCTGATCCCAGGTGAGACCGGCGCTAGCGGTATAGCTCGCCATGGCCTGAATCAACAGGTCAACCTGGTTGCTAAGCAGCTTGCTGCCGTCTCTGGTCTGAATGACCTCTGTCTGGTAGGCGTTTCCGTTGTACCAGCTTTGTACAGTGACGGTATCGGTCGCCCCGTGGAGGGCGATGGCCAGGCTACTGGTAGCCCGGCTCAGGACGAGATCCAGTGGGAGGACAGGAGCTTTGAAGAGGATCGCGTCGCTGTTGCCAGGTTTGGAGTCATTTTCCGAGACGACATCCTGCCCCCAACCGGGATCGAACACGTAGGTGTCGTTGCCCGCCGCCCCTGTCAGGACATTGGCGGCAGCATTGCCCTTGAGGATATTGTCGAGCGCGTTGCCGGTACCGTTGACGGCAGCACTACCGATCAATGTGAGGTTCTCGACACTGGCGGGGAGCGTGTACATCACCGAGCTTCGTACCGTGTCGGTGCCATTGCCGGAAGACTCGATGACCACGTCAGCGGGATTGTCCACGATATACGTATCGTCGCCGGCCTCGCCGTACATGGTGTCGGCGCCCAGCCCACCGTCCAGCGTATCGTCGCCGGCTCGACCGAAGAGTACGTCATTGCCGGCGAGCCCACTCAAAGTGTCGGCGGTGGCATAGCCGACGAGCGTGTCGGCTCCCGCTGTTCCGGTCAGCACCTTCTCCTTGATCGCGGCGACATCCCACGTGGTGCCATCATCGAAGCGGACCTGCTCGACCTGATTGTCCGGACGATCCTGCCAGAACCAGTAGTACACCGTGAGCTGATCCGCGGTGCCATTGATGGTGAGCATCAGATGATCGCCATTGCGAGCGAGGACGACATCACGCGGCTGGACTCCCGCGGCCATCTGAATGGTGTCGACCACTCCCGCCGTCGTATCGACATCCTGGATGGTGTCCTGGCCACTGCCTCGACCAAAGAGGTACGTATCGGCACCCGGGCCGCCATCCAGCGAGTCATTGCCGGGCCCGCCGTCGAGAAGGTCCGCGCCGGGGCCACCGTTGAGATAGTCGTCTCCCGCGCCACCCAGCAGGGTATCGTTGCCCGCCTCGCCGTAGAGCCGGTCCGCGCCATCACCTCCCCGCAGCGTGTCATCGCCGGCACGGCCAAAGATGGTGTCGTTCCCAGCGAGACCATCGAGGACATCTGCGGTCGGATACCCGATCAGCGTGTCGGCCCCTGCCGTCCCTGTCACCACTTTCTGCTTGACCGTGGCCACATCCCAGACTGTCCCATCGGCGAACCGGATCTCCTCCACCTGGTTGTCGGGCCGATCCTGCCAGAACCAGTACCACACGGTGAGCTGATCAGTGGTGCCATTGATCGTGAGAACCAGATGATCGCCATTGCGCCTGGCCGAGATGTCGCTTGGAGCGAGATCCGAGGCGAACTGAATCGCATCGATCGTTCCCGGGGTCGCGTCCGTGTCCTGGATCGTGTCCTGGCCGCCCCCGCGGCCGAAGAGATAGATATCAGGTCCCAGGCCACCTTCCAGCGAGTCATTGCCCGGCCCCCCGTCGAGACGGTCCGCGCCGGGGCCGCCATTCAGATAGTCGTCACCGGCCTCGCCCGTGAGGTTATCGTTGCCGTCACCGCCGTAGAGCTGATCGTTACCGGAGCCGCCGAGCAAGGTGTCATTCCCTGCCTCGCCCTCCAGCCGATCCGCTCCCGGCCCGCCGTCCAGCGTGTCATCGGCGCCGCGGCCGGAGATGAGGTCGTTGCCGGCAAGGCCGCTTATCGTGTCCGCGGTGTCGTACCCAATGAGTGTGTCCGGCCCCGCCGAACCCTGAATCAGCATGGCCTTGATGCGAGCGAGATCCCAGACGGTACCGTCAGCAAACTCGATCGCCTCGATCTCATTGCCGGCACTGAATTGCCCGAACGCGTAGTAGACGGTCAACTGGTCCGCCGTCCCGGTGATGGCGAGGACGAGGTGATCGCCACTCCGTCTGATCGAGATATCACCGGCCACAATACCCGCGCCCAGACGAATGACATCGGGAGCGCCGGAAATGTCGCCCATATCCTGAATGGAGTCTTGGCCACTTCCTCGCCCGAAGAGATAGATGTCGCCGCCCCGATTGCCCTGCATGCTGTCGGAGCCCGCTCCTCCATCGAGGGCGTCGGCGCCATCTCCTCCGAAGAGCTGATCGACCCCCTCGCCGCCTCGGAGCACGTCATCACCCGCCCCGCCGATCAATCGGTCATTGCCCGCTCCGCCGAGCAGCGTGTCGTTGCCCGGATCCCCGGAGAGCAGGTCATCTCCATCGCCAGCCTCCAGTCGGTCCGCGCCATTGTCCCCGTAGAGCTGGTCGTTGCCCGCTCCTCCGACAAGAATGTCGTCCCCATCATTGCCCCACAGCGCATCGGCGCCCTCGTCTCCATAGATGACATCATTGCCCGCGCCGCCCCGCAGAGTATCGTCACCGGGTCCGCCGCGCAGCGCATCCGCGCAAGCCGTTCCTGACAGGACGTCACGTCCGGCCGTGCCCACGATTGGATTGCGCCCGAGCGAGTCGATGATCCACTCGAGCGTTGGATCCTGTGCGACGAAGCTGTCGCGAAATGCCCAGTATCCGAGGGTCTGCTCGGCTCCGAATGCTCGGAGGCCCCGCGCGAACTCGGCCAGGTCGGTCCGGGCCGCCGTGGGATCCGTGGCGAGCCGATGCTGAAGCTCGGCCGTGGCGGCCCTCAGATCCCCCTCGAGACCCTGCGCCTCGCCCCAGGTGAAGCCGACTCGAGCGTAGAGGTCGGCCAGGTGGGTCTGCGCCATGAGGCCGGCGTAAACGAGCTCTTTGAGCTCTGTGAAGGCCTGCTGCAGTATGGGCGCCGACGTATGATATGGATTCGTGGCGCCGCCGTATCCGACATACCCTTGCCCCATGAATGCCTCGAGTACGGCCACCTGACGCGCATCCATGAGCGCGCCGCGGCTCGTGGGGGTGATCCCGCCGCTTCCCGTCCATCGGTACAGGATCTGATCCACGAGCACATCGCGTTGAGTAGGATCGGTCGAGCTCACGAAGGATTGAACCAAGCCTTTCAATGTCCCGCTCGTATCGCGCGCCATGGCCTGGTGCAGACTGAGCGCTGTTCCATACCCGCGGAAATCCGGGAGCATCGCGACATCGGCGGGGACATCGAGCGGTTGAGCCGCGATGGCGTGGAGGAGATCGACCTTGAACCACACGTCCTCGGCCGCTCCCGTGCTGCCATCGGCCCTCGTGAAGCTGCCGATCTGCTTGTGGGCATTGCCCTGAGCGTCAACGCTCGTTGAGTTGACGTAGGCTGTGCTGATGGCCGTGATGCCGAGATCGCTGAGGAAGGTGATCTCGTCCGGCGTGCTCAATCCGTCGCCATTGCGATCGCGCCAGACCCGGAGGCTGGACCACAGGATATCGTTGGCGTCGATTCGACCGTCTCCACTGTCGTCCCAGGAGGCCAGCGCCGCGAAGCCATTCGCAGCCACGCCTCCGCCTCGCAGCGGCGTCCGGTTCCCGAAGAGCTCCGAGCCATTGTCGATCTGACCGTTGCCGTTTCGGTCCCAGACCAAGAGACCGTCATCTGATCCTACCCAACCGCTCCGCTCCCTGGATCCGTCGCCGTCGTAGTCGAAGGGCACCCCGTCCGCGGTCGATACCGTCTCCACGCCGTCCCGATCCAGGTCGAGCACGATCGGCGAGATGATGTCCTTCGCATCATTGAACTCCTTGCTGATGGCGACCATCCCGTCATCCACCCACGACCGCGGAATGGGCATGACGAGTGGCGCAGCCGGCTGGCCAGACAGCTCGGGAGATGGGTCGAGGGACAGCAGCTCGGGCGGCAGCGGTTGTGCGCGTTCCAGCACCTCCTTCCACGACCACACGGTCCCGTCCTCGAACCGAATCAGTTCGATGGTGGAGTCGGCGCCGTCGCCCCAGCCCGGTACACCATCCTCTATCCAGAGCGTGCCTTCCGGATCGACAGTGCCCGCCCCGCCTGTGCGGAAGACAAGATCGTTGCCTGATTGGAAGACTTCCACCTGATCGGGGCTGACGGAGGGACTGAACTCGATTGTGTCCAGCTCATCGGCAGTCGGCGTGAGATCCTGGTCCCAGACCCAGTCATTGCCCAACCTGTCGATCAGGTAGGTGTCGCTGCCGCTGCCGCCGAGCATCGCGTCGTCGCCGGGCCCGCCGCCCAGGGTGTCATTGCCCGACCCGCCCTCGAGGCGATCACTACCCGCTCCGCCGAGCAGCTTGTCGCTCCCCGATTCTCCGTCCAGCCTGTCATTTCCCGTGCCGCCCAGGAGTTGATCGTTGCCACTCCCCCCCACGAGGACGTCGTCACCGGCGCCGCCGACCATAACGTCGGTTCGGTCACTTCCGGTCAACCGCTCGCTCGCTACTCCTCCAATCTGAATCAGGGCGCCCCGGTCGACGTCGACCGTTCGCCCATCAATGAAGGTCAAGGTTCCCGTGCCGTCCATCTTCTCGTCGATGCTGGCGAGCTCGTCCGTCGAGCCTGACCTCAGAATGAGCCGCGCGCCTCCGTCCACGAGTCCCTCGATGCTCTCCACCGACCCGCCCGCAGCCGCGAGATTCGGCTCTCCGTCTCGGCTGAGCCCGACAAGCGTACCCTGCACGTCACCCTCGGCGGGCACGGTCAGGAGGGTCGCCGAAGACCCTGGCTCGCCCCCGAGCAACACGTAGGCCTTTCCAAGTCGCTCCAGATCGATATCAGCCGTGGGGTCGATCAACCTATCGGTGGCGTCCCGAAGAGCGAGAAACGCGTTCGACAGCGCCGCGGCATTGTCCGGAGTGTCCCGAGTCGGGTCGATCTGCAAGGACGGCAAGGTCGCCGTCCACGGAATCGCGTCCAGCTTCAGTTGATACTCGTCCAGGGTATGGAAGGCAGCCATCGCCCCAGCCAGATACAGAGGGCGCGTCGGAAACAGGACGGACGTCACCACATCGAGAAGCTGCCAGATCGGCCCTTGCTCTCCGATCTGAACAACCTGGCCGATTTGCGTCTTGAGCGTCGCCACCGGGTCGCCCGCGTTGACGATGTTCAGGATGTACGGTGAGTAGCTGCTCAGCGGCGAACGGAATCCGGCCTCCCCGGCAACATTCGATGCACCCAGAGCGCCAAAGGTGACACCGTAGGCATTGGTGAATCCCTGATCGATGAGGTAGGGTATCGACAGTTGAACACCGAAGCCTCCAAGTGAATGACCAGTGATGGCGATCTGAACATCGCTGGCCAGATCACGCGAGACGCCGTCGAGAAAACCTCGGAGTTGATCGTTGTAGCGCTGCGGGAAGTTGTTCCCCAACACGGCGCCATCGGTGTCCAGGGTGCCGGCACCGTTGAATTGCGTGCCCGCGATCGCCACGGCAATGCGGGTTGGATCAAGATTGTTCTGATAGGCGACGGCCTTGAATCCGGACTCTTGATCGAATGCTGTCCCTATGACTACCCACCCCGCGGGAACGGCCGTCGCGCCATTGTATGCATGTGAATTGAGCTGAATCAGTTCCTTCGCATCGATAACTGTCGGCCGATAGCCCATCTAGGCCTCCTGACCAAAATTTCAGCGCGCTACATGTTCGAGACCGGACATTTCCCAGGCCGTAATTGCCGAACCTCCGATTGCGGCAAGTGTTGTTCCATCGGCGCTTATTGCGAGACGGTCAACGCTGTGATGATGATCGGTAAGTACCGCGACCGTAGCGCGACTATCGGCATCCAGAAGATAGACAGACTTGCTCACTGCCACCGCTAGGTACCGTGAGTTAGGCGAAAAGGACAAGCCGGAGATCGTATAGGGCTTGGCCGGATCCAGTGTTTGTACCAACTCTCCGGTCATTGCATTGAAGAAACCTAGCCGCACACCCTCCCCAACAGCCACCTGCCGGCCGTCTGGGCGAAAGGCTAGGCTTGGAAATCCGAACTCGATTCCTGTCCGAAGGCCCCGCCAGCGACTCAGCACGCGTCCACTGGGCACCTCGTAAACGAGTATCTCCGTGCCGATGGTTCCTACGAGGCGACCGCCCTCCGGGCTAAAGGCCACCCGCGCGGCACTCGGAGCCAAGGCCCCAGCACGCCGCCAAACCGACCCATCTCTGGCGTAGAAGACCAGCCCGCCCGTATAACTCACCGCCAGATACTTGCTGTCGGGACCAAAGGCAATCGAGCTCACGCCAAAAGTTCTGATCTCCTGAGCTTCGTCAGCGAGATTCTGCAACCAAGTACCTGACCTTCCGTCCCAGAGACTTACGACGTACCGGTCTGGCCCTGTTGGCATGGGCTCATCCGGACCTGATCGAACCACTCCACGCGCTACGGCTAGATAGAGACCGTCGGGGCTATAAGCCAAGCCATGGGTGCCGCCCATCTGATCCGTCGGCCCGGGCAGGCGCTGGCCGGTCCGCACGTCCCAGACGCTCATCCGCTTGTCGAGCAGACCACCGACAGCGAGCCGCCGGCTGTCGGGCGCCCAGGCCATGACGTTGGCGTAGCCGGGCGCATCGAGCGGAATCGTTCGCACTCCTTTGACCTTCACCTGTGCCTCCCCTGGCTTGATGGCATCAGCCGCATCCAGCCGTGCGACCTCGATCAATCTGTGCCAAAGTCCCGTCGACGCGTGACCGACGACAAGCATGACACCCAGAGCCGTCGCCACCACTGTTCGCCTCGACAACACCGCAGGGAGATCGATCCATGGGCGGCAACGTGTCTGGGAGAGCATTCTTCTCGTGGAAGACTTCATGCGCGCAACGTAATTCGCGGTGCGCGGACCGTCAACGTGAAATGTTTGATACGCGCCCGACGCGCCCGCAAATCGACGGAAATGGAGGGCGCCAGTCCATTCTGCTTGTCTGCCCTGACGTGAGCCGTCACACGTAGGGGGCCCCAAAATGCGATAACATCGCACGCCATGGCATTTCAGATCGTGAGTTCGCCCGTCTCTCTCGGCACCCTGCAGGATGTGGCCCGGTACTCTCTGGCCTTCGCCGTTGGGGCAAGGCGGGGGCGCTGAGCGAGTCCCGTGTCCCCGCATCCCGCGTGGCCTCGGATCCGCAACGTCATCGGCGGCCCCGGCCACTGGTGGCGCCGGCGGCGGATCCGCTTCGTCCTCCTCTTCCTCCTCGCCTGTCTGCTCACCCTGGGGCTGGAAGCGCTGGCCGAGCATGCCATCGATTCCGCGAGCAAGACCCAGCCGGGGTTCGCCCCGTCCGTCTTCGAGCTGAGCGGTGTCTACCAGACCATCGTGGCCTCGGGCCCGGCCAAGCCGGTGCCGCGCTTCGCCGCGGTGGTGGTGCTCGAGCCCTCGCGCGATCCGAGCCTGCTCAACATCTGCAAGCAGCGGGCGTTCCTGGCCGCGCTCCTCGGGGCGGTGGCCAAGCTCTCCCCCACCCTGATCGTCATCGACAAGTACTTCGGGGCGACCAGCTGCCCGCTCGAGGGCTCATCCACCATCGCGCTCCAGACCACCATCCGGGAGGTGGGGCGGTCGATCCCCCTCGTGGTCGGGCGGCGGGTCGATGTGGGCAAGCGCACCGGCACGCACGGGCCGGATGGCTGGCCGCGGCTGCTGCCGGCCCTGCCGCTGGCCCAGGACGCCAAGATCCACGAGGGCATCGTCAACGTCGATCAGGACACGCGCCGGCTGCCCCTGGGCTGGACGGTGCAGACGGACGACGGGCGAGTCGTGTGGCGCCGCACGCTGGCCCTGGAGGCGGCCCAGCTCCATGACCCCACCCTGCTCGACAAGTCCCCGCGCCTGGCCCGGCTGATCCGCGACCACCAGCATCCCTACATCGGCTTCCTGAGCCTCCACGCCCTCGAGACCTATGCCACCTTCACGACCGATGATATTTTCTGCGCCCGGCCCGAAGAGCGACACCGCGTGAAAGCGGGCTGTCCCGCGACGGCGCCCAGGGACACGGGCTACCTGAGCGGGCGCATCGCCCTCATCGGCGAGTACAACATGGACCTGGACAGCCACTTCAGCGTGGTGGGCGAGGTGCCCGGCTACATCCTGCAGGCGAATTATGTCGAGGCCCTGCTCGACGGGCGATACTTCCGCGCCGTGGACGGGTGGGTGAACTACGTGGCGGGGTTTCTCATCTATCTGGCCTTTCACTGGGTGCTGATCACGCATCACCACGCGTTGCAGGTGTCCGCGGGGTGGCGCGTGCCGCTCGTGCTGCTGCAGGCGCTGGGCTGGAGCATAGCGGTGATCGTGGTCACGATCGGCCTGCTCTACCTGATCGTCGTGCATGCCGGGTGGTACGTGAACCCGTCGGCCATCGGCATGCTGGCCCTCGTGATCAAGTTCTCGGAGCTCATCTTCACCAAGGTCCCAAGCGCCGAGGGAGACCATCGATGAAGATCTTCTGGGGAATCGTGGTCGTGGTGGCGGTGATCGTGCTGTTCGTCGTGTGGTGGGGCTCGCCCGGCGTGCGGGCTCCCCTGCCCAGCCGAGCGCCCACGGCCTCGCCGGATCGCTCGCGCGAGGAGGCGGGCTCGCGGGGGGCGCCGCTCGGCTCACCCGGGCCGCGCACCGATCCCAGCGGCGCACCCGGCCGGCCCGCGGCCACCCCGGGGGCGAGGCCGTCGAGTCCGTGAGATGGCGGATCGGCCCCCTGCGCCTGAGAGGGCCTGAGGAGGACGGCTCGCTGTGGGATGCCTGCGAGAGCTGACAACGATTCGGGCACTGCCCGCGGTGCTGCTCCTTGCCGGCTGCAGCACCATGGCGGCAGATCCGGCGGAGACGGCCAAGTGGCAGCTCCTCGCAAACCAGGCGACAGCGCATTTTCGGGTGGCCCCCGTCTCGGTGCAGCCGGTCGCGGGGCACAACAGTGCGTACCTCTGTCGCGAAGGTCAGATTCGCTTGGCGATCAAAGCCGGCTATGTCCGCTTTCGGCTCGCGCACGAGCTGGGACATCACGTGCTGCAGCATTGCGGCACGAGCTATGCGCAGGAGCTCGACGCGAACGTCGTCGCCATTCAGGTCCTACAGCTCTGGGGATTGAGCGAGGTGGATGCGGTGCGGGAGACGGTCGTCTTCCTTCTCGAAGTCAAGAGGTTCCAGGGCAACGCCCAGCGGCCCGGCCACAACGTCTGCGGCGAGGCCGCGGCCCTGCTCCGTCGCTATCCGTCGGTGCCCGACCCGAGGATGCGCGGCGATCGCACCTGCGCCGAAGAGTTTGGAGGCGTGAAGTCGTAGCAGCGAGGCGAGGCTTGTGCCTAAGAAGAATCACCCGGACCCGCTGCCGTGCGCGTCGCGTGTCACTGAATAACCTCGTCCGCCCGCTGCAGCAGCGATTGGGGGATCGTGAGCCCGAGCGCCTTCGCGGTCTTCAGGTTGATGAGCAATTCGAACTTGGTAGGCTGCTCGACCGGAAGATCGGACGGCTTGGCACCCTTCAAGATCCTGTCGACGTAGGTGGCGGTGCGCGCCTGGAGAGTAGACGTGTATGAGTCATAGGCCATCAGGCCACCAGCATCGACCATGGGTCTGTAAGGGTACATCCCTGGCAATCTGTGTTGGGCGGCGAGTTGGATGACTCGTTGACGCTGAGCAAGGAATATGCTCTCGGCCGTCGTGAGGACTCCTTCGGCGCGCTCCCTGGCTCCAGCGTCGAACGCGGCGGGAAGGTCATCGGCGGTCCGGATGTCGCGGACCAGCAGTTTCACTCCCAGGGAGTGGGCCGCACTTTCCAGTTCCTTTACCTGAGGCGCCGCAATCGGATCTACGAGATACGAGAGCACGAGCACTCGCGAGATTCTGGGTACGGCCTCCTTGAGCAGCTCGAGACGCTTGGCGGCAAGCCCGGACGACATCTGCGTCACCCCTGTGACATTGCCCCCAGGTCGGGCGAGGCTCGCGACGAGCCCGGTCGCCACAGGGTCGCCGAGGCCGTACATGACGATCGGGATCGTGCGAGTGGCGCTCTCCGCGGCTTGAGTGGCCGGGGTGGTGGTGACGACGATGATGTCCGCTTTGAGTCTCACGCAGTCGGCGGCGAGAGCGGGAAACCGCTCGCCCCGGCCCTCCGCGGAGAGGTAGTCGATGGTGATGGTCTGCCCATCCACATACCCCAGGTCGCGCAGGGCTTGGAAGAACGGGGCAAATCTGCTCGACTGCGGCGTACCTGGATCGAACGTAAGGAAGCAGAGCCGCGGGATCCTTCTTGCCGGCTGCGCCTCAGTGGCGAGCGGCATGGCGAGGACGACAGCTAGTGCACCGCGTACCATCATCATGCCGCCACCCTCGTGCGCTGGCTGAGCACGCCGGCGACCTTCGGCCAACCGTCGATCCTGCGCAACCTGATCTGCCCGCTGGCCACGAGACTGCAGAGCAGGATCACCGAATTAGTCGACATCTCGCCGGGTGCCTGGACAGTGAGAGAGATTGTCGCCTCGGTCAAGGCGCGTGGCCTGGCCTCCTCTTGCATACGTCAAATGACGTGTAGGGAGGTAGGCACCAGATCATGTAGGCGGCGCCAATGGCTCGTCGGTCAGCGGACGAGCGAGAAGACACAGACACCCAGCCAGACGACCGCGAACGCGAGCGGCGAGAAGAGCAGATACCACTTGGAGGAGATGGCGCCGAAGGCCCGGAGGAGCGGGCGGGCGCGCTGCTGGGCCGCCGCCGTGTCGAGGATGGCGAAGCGCGGATCGCCGGGGTGCCGGCGCTGCACCTCGGCGATCTTGATCTGCCACACGTCCTGGAACAACGAGGTGCGGCCGATGGAGACCAACCAGATGAAGCTGAAGATCGCCCCGGCCAGGTAGACGTACCATTGCTCCGGGTGGAGTCCCCCGGAGATATTCACCGCCGACACGAGCAGCGCGTTCACCGCGAGGAAAACCTGCAGCTTCGTCGTCTTGATGGGGTTCTCCTTGGCCCACAGATCCAGCAGGCTCTTGTACGTCTCGTAGTCCAGCTCGACCTGCCGCTCCTGCTCGGTCATGGACATGCACCCGCCTGAGGAGAGATCGTCCGTCCCGGCTCGCCCGCCATGCGGGCATGCTAGCCGAGCGTCGAGTTCGTGCGCAAGCGCTCGCCCGCGCTACGAGTGGCGCGGGCGGTACATGCGGTCGTCGTAGCGGAACTCCCGCTCGATGACCATCTGGACCGCGGCAAACTCCCGGTGGGCGGGATTGATCACCGCGTTCCGCTCCTCGGGCACGAGGGCGGAGGGGACGTGGAGGACCAGCGAGCGGAGCTCGCGCGCCCAGGCCGTCCCGAAGTCCATGCTCGCCGGGGTGGCGGGCACGAGATTCCAGCCTCGGGGAAGCTGGGTCAGGCTGGGCGCCTCGGCGGAGTGCTTGGCGGGCAGCTCGAGCCGCACGAGCACGAGATCGGGCGGCGTGATCCCGGCGAGCTGCACGAACTTCTCCAGGGCGGCAATCGCGATGGTGCCCCCCGCGTAGATGACTGCGGTACCGAGGTGGTTCCAGCGGCCCGCGCCATCCCGCGCCCCCAGGCCCAGGCGGTCAAGGGCAAAGGGACGCCGCGCGATCCGCCAGACTACCGCCCCCGCCACTACAAGACGCCACCGGCGTCGATCGCGTGGAGCAGTCTCCGGACCTCGCCCGCGCCGGGCTCCGTATCCAGCATCGACAAGGGCGTGGCACCGGCCAGGGCCAGGTTGGCGCTCTTGAGCCAGTGCGTGGCGGCCTCGCGCGCGCCAAAGGTGGCCTGGGCCAGGCGCGTGATGTCGGCCACCCGCACCACGCGCTCGGAGGCCGCGGCATCCAGGTTGCGATTGTCCTTGATCAGCTTGTGCGCCGTGCTCTCGGGCGTGTGCAGGAGGGCGAAGATGACCGCCTTCGGCACCTCGAGGTACGCGACCATGTCGTCGACCACCCGCGCGCCCACGCCGGCGCGGATGATGTCGATCTTCTGAGCGGTGGGCGTCTCCCGGGCGACGAGCAGCATGAAAGGGGGGATCTCCTGCTTGGACAACCCGCCTGGGCGCCCGCGGGGCCGTAGCCGCGCATGCCGGCGGGCGGTGCCGGCCCCCGGGGACCGCTTCATGGGCTTGCGTCGCTTGGCCATCGCTGCTCCTTTGTCGGGTTCAGGGTAGCTCTCAAACGAGAGTGTTGCAACTCCTGATGTGTAGCTCGGCAGGTCGCGACCCCTGAGGGAGCCGCCCAGCTAGCTGTCATTCCGCGTCACTATTCGTGACACTCACCGTCAAGCCAGCGTCGGCCACTGTCAGCGAACTGACGGATAAGCTTGCATATCCGTCCCTGGCACCCCCGATGCACTAGAGGCGCGCGAACGCAACTTCACGCCACTCGGCCGATGGGTCGACGGATGGGAGGCCTCAGATGTTAGGGCGAATCGCCGGCGCGGTCAGGTTCAGAGAACCCCTCAGCTTCCACACCTCGTTGCGGATCGGTGGTCCCGCGGAGTTTTTCATCATGCCGCAGGACCTCGATGATCTCCGCTATGCCCTGGCCTTCGCCGAGCAGGAAGACCTCCCGCTCATCGTCATCGGCGGCGGCAACAATCTGCTCGTTTCCGACCGCGGCCTGCAGGCCGTGGTGGTGAAGCTGCAGGGCATTCTCAGCCGCGCGGAGTTTTCCGGCGACGAGGTGGCCGTGGGAGCGGGCATGCCGCTCTCCGCCCTCATCAGAGAAGCCGCCGCGCAGGGCCTGGGCGGCCTCGAGTACCTGGCGGGCATTCCCGCCACGGTCGGAGGCGCCCTGGCCACCAGGGCCAAGACGGCGGAAGGCTCGCTCCTCCAGCACTGCTCCGCCATCTACTTCGTGCATCCCGACGGCACGATGGGCGAGCATCGGGCCAGCGGACCCACGGGCAGCCAGAGCTTCGATCTGCCGAAGGGCAGCATCGTCGTGGGCTGCCGGCTCCAGCTCGAGCGCCGTCCCGCCCCGGCCGTCCAGAAGGCCTTGCAGCATCGACTGAAGGTGTGGAAGGAGACGCAGCCCTTCGCCCTGGCCACCGCGGGCTACGTCTGGAAGAACCCGCCCGGCGATCGCGCGGCCCGCCTCGTCGAGACCGTGGGCCTGCGCGGCAAGCGCGTGAACGGCGCCGAGATCTCGTCGAAGGCCGCCAACCTGATCGTCAACCGTGGCGGGGCCACGCATCACGATGTCCTCGCGCTGATGGAGATGGCGCGCGAGCGCGTGGAGACGCGGCTGGGCATCACGCTTCGCCCCGAGATCAGGCTGGTCGGCTTCCCCGCCGGCGTGTCCTTCGAGCCGCAGCCACTGGAGCTGTCCGCCGCCCGCTAGCTCGACGCTGCTCCTGGCGGGTGACGTGGGCCCGCCAGCTTGCTCGTCCGCAACACGTCTCCTGATCGCAAGACCGCTTCCCTCCAAGTTTTCAAATCACTGTGGTCGAAATCGAACGACTCCGGCAAACCGTAGGGACGTTCCGCCAAAGTTACCGTCCGCAGAGGCTTCGCCGCCGAATAACAAACAAGAGCGCCAGTCCAGAAACGCAGAGGAACACTGACTCCGCCTCCGGAACTCTTTTTGTTGCGTAGACTCCGTGAGTCAGGCTCCCGAAGGGATCGAAGATCTGCCACTCGTTCGTGACGCCGTCGCGAAGCGCCAAGACGGCGGAATTGGTCGGCGTGAGAGCGTCCGTCTCAACATTGTCGTTGTCGTCAGGGTCGTCGACGGCAGGAAGGGACACACTGAACAGATTGTTGAACTGGCAATCGAGCGGAGCGGCAGGGCGGCAGATCGTCGCCTCAAACGCCGTGAGGAGTCCGGTGTTGGAGTCAATCGTGTAAGAGCCGGTCCAGTTCACCGGGCCGGGAATTGAAGCGTCATCGAACTGAATGATGAAATTGACCGGAGCCGCGTTCGATACGGGAACGAAAAACGCCACCAGCGCGATGGTCAACAGGGTGGCAAGCAGATTTCTGAGGGAGGCGGCATGTCTCAGCATGGCGTGAACCTCCCGGCGGTTCTTGACGGCGTGCACGGTCTCACTTCAGACGCGGATCGAGGGCGTCGCGGAGGCCGTCACCGAAGAGGTTGAAGCCCAGAACGGTGACGAATATGGCCAGCCCCGGAAAGAGCGAGAGCCAGGAGTTGGCCTGGATGAAGGCCACGTTGGCCTTGAGGTCCCAGCCCCAGCTCGGGGTGGGCGGCTGCGTGCCGAGGCCGAGGAACGACAGCGTCGCCTCCACGATGATCGAGGTGGCGATGCCCAGGGTGGTGGTCACGATGATCGGGGCCAGGCAGTTGGGCAGCACGTGGCGCAGCAGAGTCGAGGGATCACGCACGCCGAGGGCCCGGCACGCCTCGATGTATTCCTTCTCCTTGATGGAGAGCACGCTGCCGCGCACCAGGCGGGCATAGATGGGAATGCGCACGATGGCGATGGCGCCCGTGACCTTCATCGTGCCCAGGACCCCCGCCGTGGGAGTGAAGATCACCATCAGGATGATGGCGAGCAGGTAGATCGGAAAGGCCAGGATGAGGTCCATGAGCCGCATCAGCGTCGCGTCCGTGCGCCCTCCGTAGTACCCGGCCACCAATCCCAGGGGCACACCGACGAAGAGGGCGAGGAGCACCGAGGACACGCCCACGGCCAGCGAGATCCGGCTGCCGTGGATGATCCGGCTGAGCATGTCGCGGCCGAGCTGATCCGTGCCGAGGGGATACTCCCAGCTCGGGCGCTGGAAGGTCCGGGTCTGGTCGGCGGTGGTCGGGCTGTGGGGCGCGAGCACGTCGGCGAAGATGGCCACGACCACCAGCAGGACCACGATGGCCGCCCCCACCAGCGCGGTCTTGTTGCGGCGGAGCCGGCGCAGCCCCTGCGCCATCGGTGACTGCGAGCGCTCGCGAACCGCGGGCCAGGCGACGACGGGCAGCTCGGCCTCGCTGAGGCTGCCCCCGCGAATGGGCTGGCGGGCCATGGGGCCGATTCCGTCGCCTTCCGCCATCGTCGCCTCTCCTAACCCCTTGCAGAATGCTGAAAAGGGTCCAGATGCGAGGCGGCGCCCCGTAGTTCGAGTTGAGCGGCGGCCACCGGCTGACGCGAGACGAGGGCTGAGTCAATTCGCACGCGAGGCGTAGTCTCTCTACGTTCAGCGTGCGGCCGAGGGCGCCAACGAAGCAGATGGGCCTTTTTCAGCATTCTGCTAGGCTCCGTAGCGGATGCGCGGATCCAGGAATGTGTAGGTCAGATCCACGAAGAGGTTGATCACCACGAAGGCGAAGGCCGTGATGAGGGCGAAGCCCTGCACCTGCTGGTAGTCGCGGGCGATGATGGCGTCGATGCCGAAGGTGCCGAGGCCCGGCATGGCGAAAAGCGTCTCGACCACGATGGCGCCGCCGATGAGGAAGCCGACCTGGAGCCCCATCACGGTGACGGTGGGGATGAGGGCGTTCTTCAACGCGTGCTTCAAGACGATGCTCGGCTCGGCCACCCCCTTGGCGCGGGCGGTGGTGACGTACTCGGTGCGGATCACCTCGAGCATGCTGGCACGGAGGAGCCGGGTGAGGATGGCCGCGCGCCCAATGCCGAGGGCGACCGCGGGCATGAGGACGTGCATGGCGTTGCCCGAGAAGCTCACGCCACACACGATCGAGGGGCAAGTGCCGGGCAGGTACACCCAGCCCGAGCTCGGCAGCAGCCCCCCGAGGCCGAAGGAGAAGACCAGGAGGAGCAGGATGCCCGCGAAGAACTCGGGAATGGAGACGCCGATCATGGCCACCGTGGTGGCCGCGTAGTCGGGCCAGCTGTTCTGGCGGACGGCGCCGATGATGGCGGCGGGGATGGCGATGGCCAAGGCCACGGCCATCGACAGGACGATCAGCTCGAGGGTCACGGGCAGACGGACCAGCACGTCCTGGAGCACGGGACGCCCGCTCAGGATCGAGGCGCCCCAGTCGCCCTGGACCAGCTTGCCGAGCCAGATCACGTACTGGAGAAGGACGGGCTTGTCGAGGCCGTAGGCCTGGCGGACCCGGACGGCATCCTCTTCGTTGTAGGCATCGCCGAGGAGCGACACCACGGGGTCACCGGGGACCGACCGCATCATCACGAACACCACGAAGGTGATCATGAGGACGGTGGGCACGATGTTGAGAAGCCGCTTCAGAAGATAGACGCGCATATCCCGCCCGTTACTTGTCGAGCCAGACCCGGTCGTAGTGCACTTCGAACTCCGCGTTGTACGTGTAGCCCTTCATCCACGGCTGCGCGACCATGTAGAAGGGTGAGCCCGAGATGTTGTTCCAGTACATCTTGTCCGCCATGAACTCCACGAGCTCGCGGGCAATGGCCTTGCGCTTGCCCGCGTCCAGCTCCCGGGCGTAGCGGGCATAGTACTCGTCGACCTTGGGGTCGTTGTGGCGCGGGTGGCTCCACGACGACGTGCTGTTCGACAGGTACGCGTTGCTGTCCAGGGTAATGAGCGAGAGCAGGTCTTCCACGTACATGTCCCACGGCCCGTCCTGGAGCGTGGTGTTCATCCAGGTGACCTTGTCCACCAGCCGGATATTCGCGGTCACGCCGATGCGCCCCATCTGCTCCTTGATGACGGTGGTGATGACGCTGAACACGCTCTTCTCCGTGTTGGTCATCAGCTCGAAGGTAAGCGGCTTCTGGGGGCCGTAGCCGGCCTCGGCGAGGAGCGCCTTGGCCCTGGCCTGGTCGTAGGGACACATGGCGTTGACGTCCACGGTGTCGAGGGTGCCGGGCGGGTTCATGCCGACCCAGGGCGTGGCCTGGCCCTTGAAGGCGATCTTCACGATCTCCTGCCGGTCGATCCCGTAGCAGCCGATGGCCTTGCGCACGCGCAAGTCGCCGAAGATGGGGTGCGGCGCGCGCTCCTTGGACATGGGTTTGCCGTCCTTGGGCACGGTCACCTTCATGGCCGCGAGCATCGGCGTGGTCTCCTTGCCCGTCATGATCTGCGCGCGCGGGTTGTGAGCGCGGAGCGTGTCGACGTGCTCGGGCGAGAAGGAGGCGATGAAGTCGATCTCGCCCGCCTTGAAGGCGGCCATCTCGGTCACGGGATCCTTGATCACGCGGATCACGACGCGGTCGAGATAGGGCAGCCCGGGCACGAAGTACTTGTCGAAGCGGTCCATGACGAGCTGGCTGCCCTTGTTCCACTCGACGAGTCGGAACGGTCCGCATCCGATGACCGCGCCGGGCTTGCCCTGCTGGCGCTCCTGCAAGGTGTGCTTCTGGGTCGCGGTGGGGGAATAGAGCACCAGCCCCGTCCGGTAGGCGGCGAGCATGTGGAGCATGAAGGCATACGGCTGCTTGAGCCGGATCTGCACGGTCAGGGGGTCCAGCACCTCCACGGAGTGCGCGGGGTCGTAGAAGGTGCGCATGCCCGACTTGGTGGCGGGGTCCATCAGCCGGTCGATGCTGAACTTGACGGCGGCCGCGTCGACGGGCGTGCCGTCATGAAAGAGGACGTTCTTCCGGAGCTTGAAAGTGTAGCTGAGGGCATCCGGCGAGATCTGCCAGGACTCCGCGGCATCGCCCACGAATTTCCCGTCGGGCGTGATGTTGATGAGGCCGCAGCCGACATTCATGGCCACCCACATCATTTCGTAGCCGGGGGCGGTGTGGAAGTCGAGGTTGGCGATCTCGTTGCCGTAGGAGACGCGCAGGGTGCCGCCGCGCTTGGGCGTCTGGGCCAAGGCTTGGTCCGACAGAAGGAGAACGATACTGGCGAGGACGGTCAGTCCGGACAGGAAGCGTCTAAGGTCCATGGGCGTGACCTCCCGGATGGGATTTTGGATAGGGTCCGAGCGAACGTTCAGGCCGTAGGGAAGTCCTCCATAGCCCCGGGATTCGGGCAGCGGGGCTGGGCAGCATGTGGCGCCGAGCATCCTTCAAAGGGCGCCCGTTGGCAAGCAGATTTCGCCCGATTGACTGTCACGGACCCGGATGCTAGGAAAGCCCATGGACGAGCGGGCGCTCCGAGAACTGATCGGCGAGGTGCGGCGCGGCCGGCTGAGCCGGCGGCAGTTCGTCCAGGCCATGGTCGGCCTCGGCCTCAGCGCGCCGATCGCGGGACACCTGCTCGCCGGGGTAGGACGAGCCCAGACGCGACCGGTGCCCGCGGCCTCCGCGCGCCGCGGCGGTGGGGGCCCGCTCCGCCTGCTTTTCTGGCAGGCACCCACCATCCTCAACCCCCACCTGTCCGTGGGCGTCAAGGACTTCGCCGGCGCTCGGATCTTCTACGAGCCGCTCGCCGACTTCGATCCCGAGGGCAACCTCGTACCGTTCCTGGCCGCGGAGCTGCCGAGCCTGCAGAACGGCGGCGTCGCCAAGGATGGCACGTGGGTCGTATGGAACCTCAAGAAGGGCGTGCAGTGGCATGATGGCCGGCCCTTCACGGCCGACGATGTGATCTTCACCTGGGAGTTCGCGGCCGATCCCGCCGCCGCCGCAACCACCATCTCGCTCTACAAGGACCTCGACCGCGTGGAGAGGCTCGGTGAGCACTCGGTCAAGGTGGTCTTCAAGCAGCCGACCCCGTTCTGGTCCGAGCCCTACTGCGGCGGGGGCGGGCTCGTCATCCCCAAGCACGTCTTCTCCGCGTATCGCGGCGCCAGGTCCCGCGAGGCGCCGGCCAATCTCAAGCCCGTGGGCACCGGCCCCTACCGCTATGTCGACTTCAGGGCCGGCGACACCGTGCGCGCGGAGATGAATCCCGCCTACCACGTGGCCAACCGCCCCTTCTTCGACACGCTCGAGATGAAGGGCGGCGGAGAGGCCGTCTCGGCGGCCCGCGCGGTGCTCCAGACGGGCGAGTACGATTTCGCCTGGAACGTCCAGGCAGAGGATGACGTGCTCAGGCGGCTCGAGCAGGGGGGCAAGGGCCGGGTGCTCGTCACCCCGACCAGCGCGCCCGAGTTCATCCAGGTCAACTTCACCGATCCGCTGAAGGAAGTCGACGGCGAGCGCTCGAGCGTCAAGGCCCCGCATCCCTTCCTCACCGACCCGTCCGTTCGCACGGCCCTCGGCCTCGTCGTGGACCGCGCGACCATCCAGGAGCAGATCTACGGGAGGCTCGGGCAGCTCACCGCCAATTTCCTCAACCTGCCGCATCGATTCCAGTCGTCCAACCTGAAATGGGAGTTCAGCGTCGATCGCGCCAACCAGGTCCTGGAGGCCGCGGGCTGGAAGCGCGGGGCCGACGGTGTCCGCGCGCGAGATGGCCGGCGCCTCAAGCTACTGTTCCAGACCTCGATCAATACGCCACGCCAGAAGACCCAGGCCATCATCAAGCAAGCGGCCGCCAAGGCCGGTATCGACATGGAGCTCAAAGCCGTCGTCGCTTCCGTCTTCTTCTCCTCGGACCCGGCCAACCCGGATACCGCCTCCCACTTCTACGCCGATCTGCAGATGTACTCCCTGTTCATGGGCCGGCCGGACCCCCAGCGCTTCATGGAGAGCTTCGCGTCCTGGGAGATCTCCTCCAAGGAGAACAAGTGGTCGCTCGGCAATCGATCGCGGTGGCGCAACGAGGACTACGACCGGCTGTGGCGGGCGTCCGAGCGGGAGCTGGATCCCGTCAAGCGCGCGGCGCTCTTCATCCGCATGAACGACATGGTGGTGCGGGGGGGCGTGGTCATTCCCCTCCTCATCCGCAACGAAGCCACCGCCGTCTCCCACAAGCTGCGCGGCATCGACATCACCCCCTGGGGCTCGAACCTCTGGAATCTCGCGTCGTGGAGCCGGGACTCATAGACATCACGAGGTCTGTGGCAAGCAGGAGGCAGGCAGAGACACAAAGGGCGCCGAAGATTCGCGGCGCCCCTTGAAAGCGAGAGCTTTACCGACGACGGCGTCGGAGGCGAGCGATCCCCACAATCCCAAGGCCGGAGCCAAGGAGCAAGAGAGCCGACGGGGCGGGCACCCGCCCGGGGACACCGGTCACGTTATTCCCCTCCGCCGTCCCGAACGAGAAGAATACGCTGTTGACGACGGAGGCAGCCGTCAGGCCCGGGATATTCAAATTGAAGGTGACCACCCCAGCAAGAAACGGGTTGTGCGGGTCATTCCCGGCGATCGACGTGTTGGCGTTGCTGTAGTGCGTGGGGTCAGACGGATCGGAGCTTCCAATGATCGTACTTTTGGGCTGGCCCCCTACGCAAAGATCGCACAGCCTCAGCCCGCCGCTGACGTTGTTCTCGAGCGCCCAGTGGATCGTGTTCGTGGACGCATCGCTGAACGTCTTGTCACTGTTGACCGTCCGCGCGGTCTCGTTTGGGGTCGAGGAGATCGTTCCGGTTGTCTGACCCGTCGTAAACGTGAAGCCCAGGTCGCTGATGGCCTGCCCGACATCCTTTTCGAGAGTCAACAGGTTCTGCACGGTAACCGTGAGAATGCCGGCGCCCGTGGTAAAGGTGGCCGTAGCCGAGACCGGGTCGCCAACGGTATCAGTGGCGCCCGTCGGCGTGACGTACGTGCTGACGCTGCCTTCCGCTGCGGGGGCGAATACCAAGGTGGCCGCGAGGGCGGCCAAAACTCCCCGCATCGTCCAATTTCCGATCATTAGCAAGGACTCCTCCCGAGAGTGATATGCGCTATGTGTCGACCACTGAAGAGCAAGTATGCTGCCATACCGATGGAGTGTAAGTATGACAGCCATTTCCCGAGCGTCAGGCCGCCAACACATGGTGAAATGTAAGGTGCACCCTACAAGGCTTGAAGCATCGTCATCTTGGCTTGGAGGATCGTCACGCTCATGACACAGGCCAAGAACCTCAAGACCCGGTCAGTGCCCACTCGATCGTCATGAGGCTGCCTGCCTGTCGTCCTGCCCTCACCTCCGGTGGCTCAACCGAGGAGGAACATCCCAACTTCTCACCCATCCAAGTAGATTGTTCCAGAACGGGAATGTAAAGATTCCTGACTTCGCAGCATCAACGTCACAAATCTTGGGGCCTCCAGCACCTCCGCAAGACCCCGCAAGCGGCGTCGTGATCGGTGCGGTGGGAGCATTCTTCTGGGTTAGGCTACCTCTGATGCCTTCACGACCCTCGAGACCGCTCGCATGACCGACCGCCGCTGCCAATCCGGCGTTCCTGGTGGGTACGGACGGGCCTCGGCGCTTCAGCTGGCCTGGCGCGTGGTCGTGGTCGGGGCGCTCGGCCTCATGCTAACGAGCTGCGCTCAGAGCCCTGAGGTAGAGAAGCAGAAGGCGCTGGAGCGCGGCGAGCGGTACGTGAAGGAGGCAAAGTTCAACGAAGCGATCATCGAGTTCCGGAATGCCCTCCAGGTCGATTCTCAATTCCTTCCTGCCCTGCACGCCCTGGGCCGAGCCTACGCCGCGAAGTCCTGGTTCGTCGACGCCTGGCGCGAGCTGACGCGGGCACAGAAGCTGGCGCCCGATTCGGTACCTGTCGCGGTCGACGTGGGTAAAGTACTCCTCGAGCTGAGCGCGTGGGATGAAGCCGATGAGCAAGCCGAGCTCATCCTGAGCCGCGATCCAGGGAACGCCCAGGCGCTGACCATCCGCGCGGGGGCGCTTCTGGGCCGAGGAAAGTCGACCGAGGCGTTCGCGCTCCTCAAGACGATTCCCCCAGGGACCTTGCCCGAAGTCGACCGGCTGCGGGCCGACATTCTCCTAAGTGCCGGGAAGCTCGACGAGGCCGAGGTGGCGTACCGCGCAGTACGGGCGACCAATCCCGATGAGCTGAAGACCTTGATCGGGCTCGGAGTGATCAGCGTGCAACGCAAGAAGTACGCCGAAGCCCGTGAGCTTTACATGCGCGCGAAGGAAAACCATCCGGATGACTCCCGGCCGCCGCTCGGGCTCGCCCTGACCTCGGCCCAGGAAGGGAATGTCGCAGACGCCATCAAGGAGCTCGAAGAGATCAATCCGCGAGCGTGGACGCTGGGAGTCATCCTGGCCCTCGGGCAATACTATCTTCAAGCGAATCGACCCGCAGACGCCGCGCGTGTCCTCGGCCCCGCGGTCGTGCACACCCCGAGACTCGTGCTGGCCCGCTATCTGCTGGCCACGGCGCTCTCTCGCTCCGGGGACGCCTCCGCTGCGGCACAGTACGAAGAGCTCGATCGGCAGCTCCCCAATGACCCCCTGATCCGGATACGGCTCGCTTCCCTGTACACGCAGCAGGGCCGGCCGCGTGAGGCGCTGGACAAGCTCGACACCATCGGCCGGCAGGCGGCGAAGACGCCCGTGTACCACCTTGAGCGGGGGCGCGCCCTAGCCCTTCTCGGCCGCCCCGACGACGCATTCGCCGCCGGCAGCGCGGCCCAGCGCCTGGCTCCCCAAATGCCGGAGCCTTATCTTCTGATGGGACAGATCCGTGCGGAGCGCGGTGATCTCAAGGGCGCGGAAGGGATGTTCGCGAAGGCGGCCGAGGTGGATGCCTCGTTCGCGCCGGCCTACCTGGCAGCTGGTCAGCTCCACCTCGCGGCCCAGGATGTGCCCGCCGCCCTCAAGGATTTCGACACAGCCGTCAAGGTCGATCCGAGCTCACTCGGCGCCGCCACCGCAAAGGCCATGACGCTGGCCCAGCACGGCCGGCGGAAAGAGGCCATCGCATTCGTCGAGGAAGTCGTCAAGGGCGGCCCGCGCGAGCCGGGATTTTCCACCCTTCTCGGGAATCTGTACGTGGCGGATGGCCAGAAGGACAAGGCGGCGGCCACCTTCCGCCGAGCCCTCGAGGCCGATCCCAAATACTCGGCGGCCCGGCTCGGACTGGCGCGTATGGCCCTGGCGGAGGGCAAGGATGAGGATGCCGTCGTCCAGCTCCAGGCGGGAGTCAAGGAGCGACCGGATGACGTGACCGCCGTGCTGCTCCTCCGTTCGCTTTACGAGCGGCTCGGCCGGCCGGACCAGGCGATTCCGATGCTCGAGACGGCCGTGAGGGTGGATCCACACCGGGTCATCTTCGTGCTGGCCCTTGCAGAAATCTATCTCAAGGTCGGGCGTTACGACGACGTGCTCGGCCGCATGTCTGAACTGCTTGCAGGTCAGCCCGACGTCGCGGCGGCCCGGCTCGTCCGTGGACAGGCCTATGTGGCCAAGGGCGATCCGCGGGAGGCGCTCAACGATTTCCAGGAAGCGCTAAAGACGAGCGCGAGGTCCGCGCCGGCTCACTTCTATCTGGCTCGTGTCTATGTCCAGCTCGGGCGAAAGGAAGAAGCCCAGACGGAGTTGCGGGAGGCGATCAAGCTCGAGCCGACATTCGCTCGCGCCAAACGCGAGCTGGCCGCGCTGAGCGGCCAGCCACAGGACGAGCAGAGCCCGCGCGAGGAGCTCAACCAGCTGCGAGAGGCCGTCAAGAATGACCCCAAGAACCTGGCCGGGCGTGAGTCACTAGCCCGCGCCTATGTCGAGCGGGGCCAGATGAAAGAAGCCGAGGCTGAGCTCAGGCAACTGCTTGAGCTGGCGCCGAGGGTCGCGGAGCCGAACTTTCTCATGGCTCGGGTCCTTCTCGCCCGGAAGAGGGAGGAGGACGCGGTCAGCTATCTTCGGGTGGCCTTACGGGGCAACCCCTCTCATGTCGGGGCGAACGTCTTGCTGGGGCACTATCTCGCCAGCAAGGGACAGCGGGAACAGGCGATGCGGCCCCTCGAGATCGCCCTTGGCGTGAATCCCCACCTGACGGAGGCCAAGCGTCTCCTCGCCAACTTGTATGCTCAATCCAGACGATTCCCTGACGCCTTGGTCCTCGCCCGCGAACTTCAGCGCGCCGATCCCACGTCCGCGGAGCCGTGGGTTTTGATCGGTTCTCTCGAAGTCGCGGAGCAGAACCCGCGGGCGGCCGTCGAGGCGTTCGAGAATTCGCTCAAGGTCAACGCCAACAGCCTGCCTGCACACCGCGGGCTGGGCCAGGCCTACGCGCTTCTCGACCAGAACGATCGGGCCGAAGAGAGCTACCGGCGGGCCCTCAAGATCGATGCGAATGATGTGGTGTCGCTGAACGACCTCGCCTGGCTTCTGGCAGAAGTCAGAAAAAAGCCGGACGAGGCGCTGCCCCTCGCCCTGAAGGCGGAACAGCTGGCTCCCCGGTCGGGGTCGGTAAGTGACACCCTGGGCTGGATCCACTACCGGCGGCAGGCCTATGCAGAGGCGGAGAAGCTCCTGGTGCGGGCGGCGGAGCGAGCCCCTACGAACGGGCTGGTCCGGTTTCACCTGGGAATGGTCTACGCCAAGCTCGGGCGGAAGACCGATGCCGTATCGGAATTGCGTCGAGCCACCCAGCTCGATCCCAGGCTTGCCGATCGAGAGAAGATCGACCAGGTCATCAAAGCAATCGAAAACTGATTCCCGCCTCGCCGAAGCTCGCGGTACATTTCAGTCGGACCCGGCCCACTCACGAACGCTGCCGCGCGCTCAGAGGTAGTGTTCGAGGTGCTCCCGACAAAACTCGAGCGTTCTCTTCAACCCGTCTCGTAGCGGCACGCGTGGCTCCCAACCCAGGATCGACCGGATGAGGCTAGAGTCCGAGTGGTAGTCGCCGATGTCGATGCGCTTGTACTCCGGCGGATAGGCGCGGAGGGCGTATTCCCCGCCCTGGTTGAGCTCGATGAGCAGATCGGCAAGGTCACGCAGGCTTATCGGGCCCGCGCCACCGACATTGAAGATCCGGCCGACCGCCTCGTCGCTCGTCCCCGCGGCCAAGAAAGCCTCGACGACGTCGTCCACGTACGCGAAGTCGCGGCACTGCTCGCCATCCCACACCTCAAAGGGTGTCCCCTGGACGAGATGACGGATCCAGAGCCCGAGGAAGGTCTGGCGGGCGTCCTTGACGCGCATGCGGGGGCCGATGGTGTTGGTCAGCCGCAAGGCGCACGTGCGCAGCCCATACACACGCTGATAGAGAAGGTGGTACCACTCCCCCGCCAGCTTGTTGACCCCGTTGATGTCGACGGGCTGCAGGGGATGCTTCTCGTCGACGGGCAGATAGTCGGGGATTCCATAGACCTGCCGGGTACTCGCGAAGACGATGCGCACGTCCGTATTGTGCCGGCGGCAGGCCTCGAGCACGGAGAGCTGCGCCCGGCAGTTCATCTCCAGGTCCTGCTGCGGGAAGCGCATGGAGTCAATGTGGCTGGTCTGCCCGGCCAGGTTGAAGAGGTAGTGCTGCCCGCGAACGAGCTGTCCCATCCGCTCCTCGTCGCGCGCATCCGCCAGCTCGACGGTGACCCGATCACGGATGTCCGCGACGTTGAACAGGCGCCCGCCATGCTCGGGCACCAAGCTGTCGACGAGGAGCACCTCCGCCTCGAGCTCCACGAGCCGTCGCGCCAGGTTGGAGCCGATGAAGCCGAGCCCTCCCGTGATGAGGACGCGGCAGTTCTTGAAGTGACGATCAACCGCCATCCCGGCCCTCGACGCGGGAAAAGAGAAAGCCGCTGAATTCACACGGCTCGGGTGCTCCGTGAATCGCGGGGCCGTCACCCAGCAAGATCTCGCGGACGAGACGCAAGCCCAGGCTGTCGGCATGGCCCAGGAATTCCTGCCGGTTCAGGATCCAGCTCACGTACTCAGTGGCATACCCATGCCGGTAGGGTCGCTGGATCACCGTGAACGATCCGGTCCGACGGACGGTCGGGAGGCGGGTGATATAGACGTAGTGTCGGCTCGCTCCGGCGAGTCTGCGCATCACGTTCTTCCAGTCCTCGACGTACTCCAAGGACCCGCTCGCGAGCACGAGATCGTAGCCTCGGGCAAAGCAGCCTTCGTCGTCTTCGTGGAAGGTCGCCGCGGGTTGTAGCTCACGCCCGGCTTTGCAGAGGAGCGGGACGTCTTTGCAATGATATTCAATCTCGAGGTGCGGAAAGAGGGCCTGGCTGATGAGCTTGTAGTGCCCGACTCCGCCGCCCCAGTCGAGCATGGTGACGCGGTCCTTCTTCCAGGCCGTCAGGGCGAGCACGTACCCGAATGCCATGAGCACCGTGCTCGCCGCGGCGCCGGGCTTGGAAAGATCGTGCGCCCACAGATGCACGGGCAGAGGGCCCGTGTCGCTCACGAGACGGAGGACCTCCGGCCACTTGGCTCGCTGCGTCTCCACGATGCTCTCGACGTTCCAGCCCGTCACGCGCGGATCGGAGGTGCGCCACCCTTCCGGTAGGCACTGCCATTCTGGCGGTTGTTCGTCCCTCGGTAGCCTCCCAAGGATGCGCCGCGCAACTCGCCGGAGCCTCACGTGCCGGTTGCCCTCATCGTCTTCCCGAAGCTGACGGTCTCCGCGGCGAATGCTCCAGGAAGTGCTTCCCGACCACGCGATCGACGAATCCCATCCGCACGCCGGCGCCCCACATCCGTTTCCACAGGTTCCAGTCATTCGGTTCGCCCCGGCGCCAGGCGTTCAGGTCGTATCGCAAGAAGCGCAGATGAGCACCGTAGAGAACCGAGGCATTGCAAATATGGCCGAGTTCGGGAGGGTAGGAACCGACGCGACGCCAGGTCCCGGACTCCACTTCCATCTCCATGGCGCCGTAGGCGAATTCCCATCGACGTTCGAGACAGGCGGCCAGGAGCGCCTCGAGGTGGTCGGGAGAGAACTCGTCGTCGTCGTCGAGCCACGCGATCCATCGTCCGCGGGCGATCCTGAGGGCTTCATTGGCCGGCGCGGATCCCGCAACCAGCCACTGGAGATAGGGATCCTCCGGGTACTTGCCCCTCACGGGGAGGTTGGAGAAGCGGATGCGGGGATCGCCAGCGTCCCGAAGAAGCGATTCCGTGTGATCCGTACAGGCGTCCCCGACGATGACGATCTCGAACCGCGAGTAGGTCTGTCGAAGGACGGAAGCCACGCTCCGCTCCCGGAGCAATTCGGCACGGTTGTAGGTGGGTATGAGGACCGAGATCAGGGGTTCGACTTCCCGGTACAAGTCTTGAGCCCTCAGCCGTGCCATCGACAGCCGACCGAAATGCTGGAGTCGATAGCGGTTGATCCGGCCCGGTAGCCGTTTCCGGCCTATTTTCGCTCGCCACCGCTCCACCCGCCATTTCACCGCGGCCTTCTTCTCGGGCCACGAGGACTCGAGGAACCGGCGCCTCCTCCCCCGCAGGTCGGCCATGGGTCGACGGTCAGGACTTGACCGCGATCCAGCCGGCGAAGTTCATCCATCTCCAGAAGCAATCAGCTTGCTTGAAGCCCGCTGTCTTCAATAGCTCCTCATTCCAGCGAGCGGTAACGGGTACGAGCACCCCTTCGAGGCTGAGGCGTTTACGCTCGATCTCCTCGCGCGTGTAGCCGCCAGCGCGTTTGAATTCATAGTAGAGCTCCACGAAGTCGCGGTCCAACGGAGCGGTAGCTCCCATCACCTTCTCGACGAAGATGAACGCGCCGCCGGGGAGGAGTGCGGCGTGGATGTCCTCCAAGATTCGCAGCCGGTGCTCGATGGGAGTGAACTGGATCGTCAGGACGCTGAGAATCAGGCTCGCGGAGACCCGCGGGAAGCCCTGGCGCAGATCGAGGTCGAGGATCTGCACCACTCCGGCATCGATGAGCGGTCGGAAGCGACTTCGGGCGGCATCCAACATGGGTCCCGAAACCTCGACACCGACGTACCGGCAATGAGCGCCAAAGCGGTCCACGAGGGGCGCCAGCGCTTCGCCGAGCGAGCAGCCGAGATCGAGGACGTCCGTGTTGGGCTTGACATAGTGCTTGGCGAGCTCGGTCACGGCGTGGCGCATCACCTCATACTGTGGAATCGAGCGCCTGAGCATGTCGTCGAACACGGCCGCGACGCTGGTATCGAATTCCCAATGCCGCCCGCTCGGAACGTGTCCGAGGCTGCTGTTGCCCATGGCGGATCTCCTGTCGCTCCAGTTTGGAGTCGCACAGTCCTTCGAGGGGCTGGGCGAGCACTACGATACGCACGATCTGGTACTGGGTGCCGCGACATATATCCGGGATTGACGGGCAGGTCAATCGCTCTTTTTGCCATGTCACCGCCAAGGATGCGAGCCAGTGCATACCGCGCGAAAAGAGACGGAAAAAGCTCCCCAGGCGGAGCTCGAACATGAAAGCTTTTCCGACATGGAAGGCCGGCGGCCGCAGATTCGCGGGCCATCATGCTATAGCACCAATCGGAAGAGACCTCCGAGCAGCCTTCTGCTGACCTCAGCGCAGCTCGCCGTAGACGGTCAGGCGAAGCAGCGGGCCGACCCAGGAAAGCTTGAGCGTGGCCAGAGCCACCAGGACGCCTGCGGCAATGCGCCAGCGCAGCGTGCGCAGCCCCGGCGGCACGAAGAGTCGGCGCCGCTCCCAGAGGAGAAGCGCCGTGGCGAGCAAGATGGCGCCGGCCAGCGCGCAGATCACCGGGAGCAGCCGGAAGTGCACCGGCTCACGCGGGGCCGTCAAGAGCGCGCGCAGCCCCCACGTGATCCAGAGCGCGTGCAGCCCGCGGGAGACGCAGGCGGCGATGACGAAGGCCAGGCTCCCCGGCCCCGGGCTCCAGAAAGCCGCCAGCACCAAGGTCGGCATGATGACGTCCGGCAGCGCCTTCGGCCAGAGGATGAACGCGACATAGACCGATAGAGCCCAGTGCAGCACCGCGAAGATCTCGAGCGCCTGGATATACGGGCCGCCCGCCGTGCCGAGAAAGGGCCGCTGGCGCCGGGGCCGAAGGAAGCGGAGCTGGGTCGGGACGGCCATGGCGCTCAGCCCGCGGCCGGCCGCCCAGGCATCAGGCGATCTTGTCGTAGACGCCGGGCGGGATGATGCGGAAGACCTGCAGCGGCTGCGAGACGTTCTTGAAGCTCTTCTCGCCGAGATTCTCCAGCACGAAGGACAAGCGGATGCGCGCGGCGGTGGCGGGGCCGACCACGATCTCCCCGCCCTGGGCCGAGCCCGCGAAGCGCGCGGCCAGGTTGGTGGTGGGCCCCGTCGCCGTGAAGGTCCAGCGCTGCGAGCCCGCCCCGCCGATCTTGGTGGCGCCCACCAGCGCCTCGCCCGTATTGATGCCCATGTGCAGCGCGATCTCGGGGAAGACGCCCGCGTGCTCCTCGTTCAGCTCGCCGGTCTTGGCGCGAATAGCCAGGGCCGCGCGGGAGGCGTTCATGGCGTGGTCGATGGCGCGGCCGGGCTCGTTCCGGCTCTGCCCCTGGAAGATGACCATGAGCCCGTCGCCCGCCGTCTCGTTGATGTCGCCGTGATGCGCGCGGATGATCTCGAGGAAACCCGAGAAGTAGGTCTGCACGAGCTGGTTGAGACGCTTGGCCTCGAGCTGCTCGGACAGCCGCGTATAGCCGGCGATGTCGAGGAAGAGGACGGAGACCTCCTCCTGTCGCTTCTGGAGCTGGGTGGCCGTGGGATCGCGCTCGAGCAGCTCCTTGACGGCGTCGGGAACGAACTTGGACAGCTCGCCCTTGAGCTGCTCGAGGACTTCCAGGCGCTGGCGCGAGGCCTGCAAGTCCTCCAGGGTGGAGGCCAGCTCGGCATTGCGGGTCTCGAGATCCTGCTTGGCCGTGGCCAGCCGGGCCGTCATGTCGTTGAGGGCCCCGCCCAGCTCGGCCATCTCGTCGCCGGAGTCGGCGGAAACCCGAACCGCGAAATCGCCCTCGCCGATGCGGCGGGCGGCCAGGGCCAGGCTCTGGATGGGGCGCACCACCACGGAGCGCATCACGAGGGCAAGCGCGCCCCCCGCCACGATGATGGTGACGATGCCGACCATGATCTGGCGGTTGCGCTGGGCATGCACGGCGGCGAACACGGGCGCCATGGAAGTCTGCACGCGCACGACGGCACGCACCTTGTGGTCGGTACCGTGACACCCCTGGCAGCGCTCCTGGTTCGCGATGGGCTGATGCAGGGTGAAGAGCACCACGCCGTTCTGCTCCTCGAGCGACTCCTGGGTCTGGAGCGTGTCGACGGCCTTCTTGAAGAGCGGGCCCGTCATGACGACGCCCGCGGGGCGCGCCATCTTCTCGATGCTCGCCGCCACCCCCTTGGGCAGCTCCGCCTCCTTCGAGACGGCCTTCAAGGTCTCCAGATCCGTGAAGGCCTCGACACCGTTGCGGCGGTAGATGGTGAGGCCCTCCACGGGCGTGGTGCTCTGCATCTCCTGGATGAGCCCGCGCGTGATGTCGGGGCGCTCCTGGAGCATGGCGCTCTCGATGCTGGCGATGAGCGTCATGGTCAGCCGCCGCGCCGCACCCTTGCTCTGCTCCACGAGGAGATCGGACTCGCGCTGGATGGTGAGGATGGTCGAGATCCCGAAGCCCACGATGAGGACGATCACGATGAGCACGGTGATCTTGACGGTGAGGGAGGCGGCGGGCAGCTTCATGGGCGCGCGCCTGGGGCTCCCGAGCGGGCGCGGTTCAAATCCGGACCGCGCGCCCGGCCCAGTAGGGCTCGCGAAGCACGCGCTTGAGGAGCTTGCCCGAAGCATCGCGCGGAAAGTCCTCGTGGAAGGAGACCTCGCGCGGGACCTTGTAACCGGCGACATGGCGCCGGGCGAAGGCCGTGACGTCCTCGGCGGTGAGCCGGGCCCCCGGCTGGAGCTGCACGGCCGCGTGGACCCGCTCCCCCCAGTCGTCGTCGGGCACGCCGAAGACGGCCACGTCCTGGATGTCGGGGTGGCGGTGCAGGGCGTCCTCGATCTCCGCGGGATAGATGTTCACGCCGGCCGAGATGATCATGTCGCGCTTGCGGTCGCAGATGTAGTAGAAGCCGTCGGCATCCATCCGCGCGACGTCACCCACCGAGTACCACTCGCCGCGACGCATCTCCCGGGTCGCCTCGGGGTCCTTGTAGTACTCGTCGAGGATGTTGGGGAAGTGCCTGACGTAGAGCTCGCCGGGCTCGCCCACGGGCACGGGCCGGCCGTCGTCGTCGAGGAGCGCGATCTCCCGGCCCGGGGCGGCCTGCCCGCACGATCCGGGCTTCCGGAGCACGTCCTCCGGTCTGAGGATGGTGTTCACCGCCAGCTCGGTCGAGCCATAGAACTCGTAGAGAGCCGGCCCGAAGTAGGCGATCACCGCCTCCTTGACGCTCATGGGACAGGGCGCCGCCGCCATGATGATGGTCCGCATGGAGGATACGTCGTAGCGGGCCCGAACGGATGCGGACAGGTCCACGATGCGCTTGAGGAGCGTGGGCGCCATGAACGTGCTCGTGCAGCGATGGCGCTGGATCTGCTCGAGGGCGCGCTCGGGGTCGAACTTGGGCATGATCACCACTGTCGCCCCGACCAGGTGTGAGTAGAGGGCGAGGCCTGACGGCGCCGAGTGGTACATGGGCCCCGCCACCAGGTGGACATGGCTCGGATCCAGGAGATCCATGGCCCGCAGCGTGTCCATCAGCCCCTGCGGGTCGACGCTGCGGCGGAGCGCCCCCTTGGGCTTGCCCGTGGTGCCGCCCGTGTAGATGAGGGAGGCGCCGAAGCCGGTGTCGGCGGGCAGGTCCACCGGCTCGGGACTGCCCTCGGCGAGAAGATCGTCCAGGTGCACGCCCCAGTCGCGCCGTGCCTCGCCCATCAGGATCCAGTGGCGGACCTTCCATGCCTGCTCTCGCACGGCCTCGCACACGGGGAGGAACTGGTCGCTCACGAAGACGGCCGCGGCATCCGAGTGATCGAGGATGTACGCGACCTCCCCCGCCACCAGCCGGTGGTTCATGGGCGCGGGGATCAGTCCGGCCGGGCGCGCGCCCGCGGCCGCCAGGTAGTGCTCGAGAGAGTTGGTGGCGTAGACGATGACGTGGGCGCCGGGCTCGAGCCCGAGCCCGAGGAGGGCATGGCCCAGCCGGTTCCGGCGCGTGACGAACTCGGGCCAGGACCAGACGCGCTCCCCCTCGATGAGCGCGGGCTTGTCGGGGTGGCGGTCAGCATGGAGCGCAAGGATGTCCATCGGTTCTCCCCGGCTTCTAGCACAAAGCGCAGGCAAACACCAGAAAGAGGGCCGCGGAGTCGCAGCACCGTGCCGCGAAGAGTCGCAGTTTTCCACATCAGCAATCCAGACACGCCGTTCCTCGGCGCGTACCTTAGCGACGAGAATCAGGGCGCGCGAACTACTCCGCCCCGCCCCGGCGCCGAAGGGCCTCGGCGGCAGGCACGCGATCGAGGCGCACGGCATACCAGAGGGGGGTGAGGCTGCGGCCATCGCGGGCGTTGACGTCGGCGCCGCCGGCCAGCAGCACGTCCACGAGCTCGGCCTGGCCGTCCCAGCTCGCCAGATGAAGCGGGGTCACGCCGTCGCCGTCGCGCGCGTTCGGGTCGGCGCCCTTGCTCAGGAGGAGCCGCGCGAACTCCGGCTTCCGCTTGACAACCGCCGCGTGGAGCGCGGTCTGTCCCGACTTGTCCTGCCCCCGCAGGTTCGCGCCCTTGGCCACGAGCAGCTCGGCCGCAGGCACGAAGTCGGCGGCCAGCGCAGCCTGCAGGAGGGGCCGATCGTAGAAATCGGTCGCGTCGAGCCGCGCGCCCTTGGCGATCAGCAGGGCGACGATGTCCACGGAGGGTTTCATATTCCTGTTGATCAGGGTCCACACGATCGGGGGCTTGCCGTCCTTGTCGAGCGCGTTGACGTCGGCGCCGTGAGCCAGCAAGAGCTCGGCCACGGGCGCGCTCTGCGCATAGGCCGCGTTGTGGAGCGGGGTCCGTCCCTTCTCGTCGCGCGCGCGCGGATCGGCGCCGGCCGCGATGAGGGCCCGCGCCACGGACGTATCGTGGCCGTAGGTGGCGCGATGAAGCGGGGTCTGGCCCGCCGAGTTCCTGGCTCTGACGTCGGCGCCCTTCTTGATCATGACCTCGACGCCTGCGAGCAGCCCGCGCTGCACGCAGTGGTCGAAGGGCGTCTCGTCCCCTCCGCTCCGGGCGCGGATGTCCGCCCCGCGCGCCATGAGCAGCTCGGCCACGGCGGCTTTGCCCCCGACGCAGGCCATGTGCAGCGGCGTGAGCTGGTTCTGCCCCGGGCTGTTGAGCAGCCCCGGATCGGCATCCAGGAGCGCCCGCACCCGCTCGACGTCGCCCCGCATTGCCGCATCGTGGATCTCGGCGGCGCCGGCCGCAGCCGGAGGCGCGAGAACAAGAACGGCGATGCCCAGAGCGAGAGCGCGCACCCGCCTCACCATTTGACCCTGAGGCTCGCCTCGCCCCGCGGCGTCGTCACCACGAACTCGCTGAACTCGAACCGGTCGATCGCGAATGAGGCCAGACGGCCATGACGGACGAGGTGGAGCTCGAGCGTACTGCGGCGCAGCCGAGGCAGCAACCGCTTGAGCTGCTCGGGAGTGAGCGCTTCGCCCGAGGGCAGCAGCACCGACGCCGGATCTCGCGCGACGGACATGCCCAGGAGGCCGAATCCCTCCGGTGAGGACATGGCGGGACGGCCGCCGGGCGGTGCCGGCGGCGGCGGTACGGCGACGCGCGGACCCGGTGGCGGCAAGAGGCCCGGCTCGACACCCGGTCGCAGGCGCAAGGGTAGGTCGCGCATCTCGGTCTCCGGGGCCGCCACGAAATTCATGAAGGCCGAGAAGGGCATCTTCTGCCCGAACGCGGTCTGCGCCGGCAAGAGATAGGGCTGGTAGCGCTCGGGACTGAAGGTGAGAGGCACGCTGACGTACGCGTACAGCACGCCGTCGATGATGAACCACTCGGAGCGGGACTCGCGCATGCTGAGCGGGCCGATGTCGAAGGGCCGCCCCACGAGGAACGCGAGGTTGCGGCTCTCCCCGGATTCATAGACGAAGTAGGCGTCGTCGCCGCCCCGCGGCTGGGTCCGCAACTTGGGATCGCCGAAGAGCTTCTTGGCGCCTGCAACATCTCTCGCCCGCACACGCTCGACGAAGAGGCGCGCGATGGCCTCGGGATCCGCGGACGCGGGAGGGGGGCAGAGCACCATCAGGAGCAGGGCGGCGGCGTGGCCGGCCAGCACCGTCGAGCGGCACAAGCGAAAATTCCTCATCTGACGAGTATAGCTGGCCCGCCCCGCCAGACCGAATTCCAGAGTACGCCGGCCGTCGGAGCTCCGGTAACCGCGGGGGCTATTTGTCGCAGCGAGAGCGCCCTTCGGCGCAGTAGACGCTCCACCACGGATCCAGCTTCGTCTTGTCCTCGGGACCGTCGCTCTTGGCCAGCAAGCTCTCGAAGCTTGCCCGCTCGTCCCCATACCGCATGTGCATGTGGACGGGGTTCCCGTGAGGTGCGCGCAGCGCGACGTAGGTGAACTTTCGACACGCGGCCTCGCCGGAGAGAAGCTTGAAGAGCTCCCAGATCGACGTCTTCGAGCGGACGGGATAGTAGTATGGATCGCCAGCCGGTCCCTGATGCGCGTAGATGCAGTCGCGCGCGATGGGTGCCCGTCCCTCGAGGTCGTCGTAGAACGAGAACCGCTCCATGCGATTGAAGACCACACGCTTCGGATTGCGCGGGTCACGGGCCGCCAGCTCTGCCTGGTCCAGCGTGAAAGTCCCATGCACGCCGAGGTGGGGCACGCCTTCATTGGGTGACACGATCCGCTCCTGGCCGCGAACGCCCGTTCCAGCCGACATCAGCTCCACCAGGATAGCCGCGACTACCGTGACCCCGATTCGCGCCAGGGTCTGAATCATGGTGCGCCCTCCTCCCTTACCCGCGACGTGGATGATCTCGGTCAGCCGCCCACGCCGAGGTACGTGGTCGTGACTTCGTCGTTGGCGCGCAACGCGGCCGGGGTGCCCTCGAACACGATGGTCCCGTGGTCGATGATGTACACGCGGTCGGCGAGCTCGAGGGCCATCTCGGCGTTCTGCTCGACGAGCAGCATGCTCACGCGCTCGCGCTTGAGCTCCCGGACGGTGCCCATGACGGTTTCCACCACCAGCGGCGCCAGCCCCTGGGACGGCTCGTCCAGGAGGAGCAGCTCCGGCCCCGTGAGGAGGGCGCGGGCGATGGCCAGCATCTGCTGCTCGCCCCCGGAGAGCAGGCGCCCCTTGCGATCCAGCACCTCGCGGAGCTTCGGAAAACGATCGAGCATGCCTTCCAGGGGCCAGCGCGAGCCGGGCCGGCGGGCGATCTCCAGGTTCTCGCGCGCGGTGAGGTAGGAGAAGACGCCGCGCGTCTCGGGCACGAGGGCGATGCCGAGCCGCGAGATCCGGTGCGCGGGCAGGCCGCTGATGGACGCGCCCTTGTACGTGATGGTGCCGCGCGCGGGCGGGGTGAGCCCGGTGATGGAGCGGAGCGTCGTGGTCTTGCCCGCGCCGTTCCGTCCGAGGAGGGCGACCACCTCGCCCTCCCCGACCCCGAGCGAGAGCCCGTGCAGGATGTGCCCGAGCCCGTAGTAGGTGTCGATGCCCCGGATATCCAGGATCATGGCGGCGCGATGCCCCCCAGGTAGGCGCGCCGGACTTCCGCGTTGCGCTGGATCTCCGCCGGCGTGCCCTCGGCGATGACGCTGCCAAAATGCATGACCGAGATCCGGTCGGACATGCTCATCACGACGCCGATCTTGTGCTCGATGAGCACGATGGTGTACCGCCCCTTCAGCTTCCGCACGAGCCCCACCATCTTCTGGGTCTCGTCCGGGGAGAGCCCGGCGGCCGGCTCGTCCAGCAGCAAGAGGCGCGGGGCCGCGGCGAGCGCGATGGCCAGCTCGAGCTGCCGCTGCTCGCCGTGGGAGATCTCGCGCGCCGGCTGTCCCGCCTTGTCGGCGAGCCCCACCTCCCCGAGCGCGGCCAGCGCCCGATCCAGGAGCTCCGGGTAGCGATCGGCGCGTCGCCAGGCGAGGCCCCGCCAGGAGTCCTGGCGCGCGAAGGCGGCCAGCCACACATTGTCCGCGATGGACAGTGTGGGAAAGATGCTCGTGCGCTGGAAGGAGCGGGCGATGCCGAGGTGGGCGATCCCGTGCGGGGGCGTGCCCGCGATGTCTCGCCCGTCGAAAATGATGCGGCCCGCGGTGGGGACGAGCTGCCCGGTGAGCAGGTTGAAGAAGGTGGTCTTGCCGGCGCCGTTGGGCCCGATCACCGAGTGCAGCGCGCCTTCCTGGACCTCGAGGGTGACGGCGTTGACGGCGGTCAGCGCGCCGAAGGCCTTGGTCAGTCCCTCGGTCCTAACGAGGGGCATCGGTCTGCATGGCGGCGGGCCGGCGGGCTGCGCGCCATGCCCAGAAGCGCGCCCACGCCTCGACGACTCCGCCGCGGAAGAACAGCACCACGATGACGAAGGCCACGCCGAGGAGGAGCGGCCAGCGCGCCCATACCGCGCTCACCGACTCGGAGAGCCAGATGAACACGAAGGAGCCGATGACCGGGCCGTAGAGCGAGCCGGAGCCGCCGATGAGGGTGGCGAAGACGACATTGCCCGAGAAGACGAAGCCGATCGACTCGAGCGGCACGATGCCGAAGAGCATCGCGTAGAGCACTCCCGCCAGGCCGGAGAAGGCGCCGCCGATGACGAAGGCCGCAAGCTTCAGGCGCGCCACGTCGTAGCCCAGGGCCTCGGCGCGCGGCTCGTTCTCCCGGATCGCCTGCAGGATCTTCCCGAGCGGAGACTCCACGAGCCGCTTCATGACCCAGAGCGAGAGGAGGAAGAGGGCGGCCACGAGGGCGTAGTAGGCGAGGGGCGGGTGGATGTCGAAGCCGAGCACGTTCGGCCGCGGGATCCCCGGCATCCCGTCTTCGCCTCCCGTGACCGTCGTCCACTGGTACGCGGTGAAGTAGAACATCTGGTTCAGGGCGAAGGTCAGCATGATGAAGTAGAGCCCGGCGCGCTGGACGCACAGATAGCCCACGACGGCGGCCGTCACCGCCCCTACCACGACGCCGATGGCGAGCACGAGGAGCACGTTGACCGCGGAGTGCTTCAGGAGGTAGCCCGCCACGTATCCGGCGGACCCGAAGAAGGTCGCCTGGCCGAAGGACAAGAGACCCGTGTAGCCCAGGAGAAGATTGAGGCCGAGGCCGAAGATGGCGAAGATCCAGATCTCCGTGGCGATGGCGTGCCGGACGAAGACGGGGAGCAGGACCACCGCGCCGAGGATGACGACCCATGCCCTGCTCATCTGTCTTGCGTCAGGTGAATGATGCGGGTTTGACGCCGTGTGCTCTTCGCGCAAGCGCTCATCTGTCTCACGCCAACGCGAATGAATTCCCTTTGGCTCCGTGGGCTCTTCGCGCAAGCGCTCATCGGATGCCAAACAACCCTTGGGGGCGGACGAGGAGGACGGCGGCCATGACGGCGAAGATGACGGCGACCGAGGCCTCCGGCCAGAACAGGGCCACCAGGCTCTGGGCCACGCCCACGAGGAGCCCCGCCGCGATGGACCCCAGGAGATTCCCGAGCCCCGCGAGAGCGACGACCACGAAGGCGATGCCGAGCATGTCCACGCCCATGAAGGGGTTGAGCCCCCGGATAGGTGCGGTCAGGGCCCCCGCGATTCCCGCGAGCACGCAGCCCAGGGCGAAGGCGGCGGTGAACAGGCGATGGATGTCGATGCCGAGGAGGGAGACCATCTCCTTGTCCTCGATGCCCGCGCGCATGATCGCCCCGTAGCGCGTCTTCTCGAGGAGGAGCCACGCCCCGAACACGAGGAGCGCGGCGGCGACCATGACGAAAAGCCGGTACTTCGGGTAGAACGTGATGCCGAGGTCGACACCGCCGCGCAGGAGGGGCGGCGGGAGCTGGCTCATCCCCACGGGACTCCAGATGATGATGATGCCCTCCGTCACGATCAGCGACAGGCCGAAGGTGAGCAGGAGCTGGTAGTCATGCCCGGCCTTGTAGAGAGGTCGGATCCCGCCGTACTCGATGAGCGCCCCGAGCAGTCCCACGCCGAGGGGCGCGAGCACGAGCGCGAGCCAGAAATTGCCCACAAGCTGGATGACCGTGTAGAGAAGATAGGCGCCGAGGGCGAAGAGGGCGCCGTGGGCGAAGTTGGGGATATTGAGCACGCCCGTGATGATGCTGAGCCCGATACCCATCAAGGCATACAGCATCCCCGTGGCCAGCCCATTCAGCACCTGGCTGAAGAGTAGCGAGATCTTCACGTTTCAAGCCAAGGCCGCAGGCCGCTCATAAGGGTCCCGATGCGAGGCGGCGAGGGAAGCGCTGCCCGAGGCGCAATTCTCACTCAGCCCTCGCCTCGTGGCTCCGCCTCTCTGCTCGAAATGCCACGTACGTTGAGGGCAAGCGCTTCCCTCGCCAACGAAGCAGATGGGCCCTTAGGGGCGGCCGGCTAGAGCGCGCCGATGTCCTTGCAGGCCGCGTATTCAGCAGGCAGCGGCGTGGAGCCCGTGGCGGCGATGTCGGCGAAGTCCATCGGGTTCTTCATCGCTTCCTTCTTCTTGCAGCGCATGAAAAAGTACGGGCGCAGCGTCTGGTGGGTCTTCGGATCCACCCGCATGCGCCCGACCAGATCGTCCACCTCGAGGCCTTCGAGTGCCTTGATCACGTCAGGCACCTCGGTGGACTTGGCCTTGTCCATGGCGTGCAGCATCATGCGCGTCATCCCGTAGGCCGCCGCGGGCGCATAGCCGGGAGGGCCACCGAACTTGGCCTGATAGTTCTTGACGAACTCACGGGCCACCGGCGTGTCGGCGGTGTAGTAGAAGTTCGACCCTACCCACATGTTCTCGCGGATCTCGGGATTGAGCTGCACCAGCTCCTCCACGCCCGATGACCACGTGAGGATAAGGGGCACCTTGGGGGTGAGGCCGAAGTTGAAGATCTCCCGGGCCCCCGTGACGGCGTCGAGCCCGAAGTTGATCATGGCGACCACGTCGGGCTTGTTGCCCGCCGCCTTCGTCACGTAGTTGGAGAACTCGCGCTCGCCGAGGGGGTGCCGGTCGGCGCCCACGAACTCGATCCCGTGCGTCTTGCCCACTTCCTTGATGTACTTCTCCACCGACCAGCCGAAGGCGTAGTCGGCGACCAGGAGGTGCCAGCGCTTGGCCCGGGGATTGGCCTGCATGAAGTTGTCCACCACCGTCTTGGCCGCCGTATAGGGGCTCGCCGCCCACTGGAACGAGTAGCGATGGCAGCGCGCGCCCGAGATGTCCTCGGTGCCCCCGCTGAAGTAGTGGAAGGTCTTCTTCCGCTTGGCCACCTCCGAGACGGCCAGGGCCACCCCGGAAGACCAGGGGCCGATGATGTACTTCGCGCCCTCCGCATCGATGGCCTCCTCGGCCCGTCGGGTGGCGCTGCCCGCCTTGGTCTCGTCGTCCCGGGTGATGTACTTGATGGCGCGACCCTGGACCTTCATCCCGCGCTCGTCGAGAGCCATCTTCATGCCCCGATCGAGGACAGGCCCGACGTCCGCGAAGGCCCCGGTGAAGGACCAGAGACCCAGCATGACGAGCTCCTTCGACTGGGCCTCGAGCACCGCCGGGAATCCGAGCCCGGCGGCGGCGGAGAGCTTCAACAGATCGCGTCGAGTGAGCTCGCTCATGGGAAGCCCTCCGCCTGCTCGGGGTTCACGCCGGTTTGCCGCTCGATCGGCTGGGGCGAGAATCGGGCGAAGGCGGCCGAGTGTCAAGTGTGATGTGCGGCGTGAGCGTTGTATTATCTGGGCATGCCGCACCGCGTACGGCCCTACCGGCTGGCCTCCCTCATAGGCTTTGTCGGCATTTTCCTCTTCGCGTCGATCGGCCTGATGCAGCTCCCCACCCTCGGCCAGGCCGAGACGCCCGTGCGCGGGCTGGCCTGGGTCGCGGTGGCCGCCGCCATCGCGCTCCTTGCCCGCGCGTGGTGGAACCTCGCGCTCGAGGTCTTCGGGAGCCGGATGAGCACGGTGGCCTTCGTGCTCCTGGTGGCGTTCGTCGCCTGGGTGTGGATCTGGTTCGCCGTGGTCGTGGTCAAGTGCGAGGGATCGCTGCCCGCCTGCGGGGCCTGGCGCCCCATGGTCGACGTGGGCGCCCTCACCATGTGGGCCACCTTTGCCTGGGTCGTCTGGTGGCGGACCGAGCGATGGATCCTCTCCGCCCTTCTTCTCGTGGGGAGCGCCCTGACGCGCCTGCCCATCTACGTGAAGGACCTACCGCCGAGCACGCGGCCCTTCGGCATCTTCGTGCTCTCCCTCGGCCTCGTCCTCTCGCTCGCCTCCCTCTTCCGCAAGGCCCCCGAGCTGGAGGGCAGCACCGGATCGGACCGCTTCTTCCAGGCCGGCTGGTTCCAGGCCGTCCTCGTGGTGACGGCGCTGGCCACCCTGGTCGTGGTCAGCCTGCCCTATATCCTGACCTGGCTCGGCCACTGACGGCCGCGAGACCATGCTGCTGGAGCACGAGGGCCGTCGTCCCCGCATCGACGACAGCGCCTATGTCGCTCCCACGGCGGTCGTGTGCGGCGATGTCACCATCGGGCCGGACTGCCGCGTCCTCTTCGGCGCCGTGCTCACGGCCGAGAGCGGTCCCGTGGTGCTCGGCTCGCGCTGCATCGTGATGGAGCAGGCGGTGCTCCGAGGCACCGCGGCCCATCCGCTGAGGCTCGCCAGCCACGTGCTCGTGGGTCCGCACGCCCATCTCTCCGGCTGCATCGTGGACGACGACGTCTTCATCGCCACGGGCGCCTCGATCTTCAACGGGGCGCGGATCGGCGCGCGGAGCGTCGTGCGCATCAACGGGGTCGTCCACATCAGGACGGCGCTCCTGCCGGATACCGTGGTGCCCATCGGCTGGGTGGCCCTTGGGGATCCCGCGCAGATCCTGCCGCCCACGGAGCATGAGCGCATCTCGGCGGCGCTGGAATCGCTCAACTTCTCGCGCTCGGTCTTCGGCCTCGATCCCGCCCCGGCCGGCCAGACGAACATGCCGGAGCGGACGCGCCGCTACGCGAGAGCCCTCGGCCGATACCGAAGCGATCGCATCCTCGACCGCCACGGCTCCACCGACTTCTAGCGCAGGCGTTCTGCCGACAAAGCGGCGGGCGGAGCCGTAGTTCGAGCTGAGACGCGGCCGAGGAGCCGCAGGCGACGAGCGCGACGAGGCGAGTGCCGAATTGATCGCATCCCCCCGCGGACCACGCTGACTCGCTGCTGCGTCTCATAAGGAGCCACGAGGCTGCGGTCTCTCGCTTCGATAGCGCGCAGAAGATACGGGTCCGCGGGGGATGCCCCCGGCCCCACCCGCCGCCGCGCCTCCAAGAATCGAGAGTGCTAACGGCCGAGCAATTTGCGGAGGTCGTCGAGCTCGGGGCGGGAGACGTCGGGGCTTTTCTGGAGATCGGCGAGGACCTCGTCGAGCCGCCGGTCGAGGTGCGTGGTGAGGCGCGAGAAGACCTTGAGGACCCGGCGCGCCTCCAGCGAGGCCTTGTCCTGCGCGATCGTGCCCGCGAGGCTCGAGAGCACCTTGCTGTCGAGCGTGCCGAAGACCTGAAGCGAGGTGGCGAGCCCGGGCCGGCCCTTGGCGTCGTGGCCGTTGCCGTAGCGGAGGACGATCACCGCCTGGCCGCGGATGTCGGGCAGGAAGCTCTGCTCGTAGTGGCCGCGCGCATACAGGACGCGCAGCCCTCCGTCTCCATAGAGCGGAGTGATGACGCCCTTGACCCCCCACCCGTCATCGAGGTGCAGCCCGTCGGCGTCCCGCCAGATGCGGTAGCGCGCGAGGCGCAGGGTGCGCGTCACCTGGGTGGCGAAGTCGGGATGGTCGAGCAGGTAGTTGAAGACGTCGAGGCGCAGCGGGTACGCCTCGAGCTCGGCGCGCGTGGAGATGCTCGCCTGCGCGAGCACCTTCTCGATCCGGGCGCGCTCGGCGGGCGGCACGGAGGAGGGCAGCGCGAGGGCGGGATCGGCGGCCGGCCCTGCCCCGGGCCAGAGAAGGATCGTGGCGGCGAGGCCCGCCGCCCCCAGGAGAGCCCTCAGCACCGCGGCTAGTGGTTGTATCGGATCCTGATGAAGCTGCCGCCCGGCGCCTCCCGGTCGATGTTGCGGTCACGCCAGGTGATCACGGCCTTGAACGTGGTGGGCGTGTCGCCCTGATCCACGATGAGGTAGACCAGGTCGGGAAAGAGGGCATTGTCGGAGAGGCCGACGACGGCTCCGATGCCCTGCCGGAGATCGAGGTTCTTGGCCACGAACTTGTCCCAGACGTTGCCGTGAGACTCGTGAAAGGCCATGAGGGGCACGGGCAGCTGGAGCACCGTCACCTTGTTGCCGTTCGTGACCGTGTAGGGCTGGAAGAGCCGCACCGGGCCCGCGCCCTTGAGGACGACGCGGAGGATCTGCTGGGGCCGCACGTTGCCCGAGCTCTTGACGATCCAGATGCTGCGCTCGCCGGGCTTGCCCTCCCAGCGCACCTCGTCCCAGCTCGGCGTGTCGATCCCGCCCCGCAGGATGTCGGCGGCGACGTTGACGCCGCCCCAGGCCCGCGCGATGCTGGCCGGCACCGACCTGAGCGGCCGCTGCACGATGATGACCCCGCGGTCCATCGCCCCCGCGTCGAGGGACTGCTCCACCTTGTCGAGGCCGGGGCCCGAGGCGCCGTCGTAGAGCTCTGCTGCGCTCACGAAGGAGGTCAGCGCTCGATCGAAGATGCTCGCCACGAGCAGCCGGTACTCGACGGCGTGCGCGGGCGCGCCGGTCAGGAGCAGGGCCAGCAAACCCACCACCGCTGCCCCCGCCCCGCGCCGAAACCTCGTCATGAACCCTCCCGATCTGATGGGATGCGCCGCTCGCCACAGTATGCCATCGCGCCCCCAGGCGTGCGAACGAAAGGGCGCGGACCCGTCGAGGACGGCAGGCCTTGTCGGCCGCCTGGGAGACTATCCCAGTCATGTCCCTCTTCTCTCGCGCAGGAACGTTCTGTTTCGAGCGCCGGCTTTGCCGGCGCAATCCGTTTTGGGGGGAGGCCTCGGAAGGGGGGCGGAGCCCCCTCCGAGTTCACTAGCTGTAGATGTCTTCGCGGGTGGTGGGCGCGGAAGGGATGGCGGGGTCCCATTGCTTCCGCAGGAGCATCTGCCAGAGCCCGATGGACCCGCTGTGGAAGGCAACGGAGGAACAGGTCAGGTACAGGCGCCACGTGCGGTAGATCTGCTCGCCCACGAGAGCGCGCGCCTCATCGGCGCGGGCCTGGAGCCGTTCCACCCAGTGGCGGCAGGTACGCGCGTAGTGGAGCCGCAGGTTTTCGACGTCCACGATCTCCCACCCGGCGCGCTCCATCTCCGTCATCGTCTCGGTGACGCCGGAAAGGTCTCCGTTGGGGAACACGTACCGGTAGAGGAAATCCGTCTGGCTCGTGTGCTTCCAGTGAAACTCGTGGTGGATGCCGTGGTTCAGGTACAGCCCGCCGTCGTTGAGCATGTCGCGCACGCGGCCGAAGAAGGCGGGATAGTTCGCGATGCCCACGTGCTCGATGACTCCGATGGCGGCGATCTTGTCGTACCGCGCGCCCTCCGGGATATCGCGGAGGTCCCGGTGCTCGACCACGCAACGCCCCTCGAGGCCCTCGCGCTTGATGCGCGCCTGCGCCCATTCGGCCTGGGCGCGCGAGAGGGTGACCCCGTGCGCCTTGACGCCGTAGTGCTGGGCCGCCCAGATGGAGAGCCCTCCCCATCCGCAGCCGATGTCGAGCATGGTCTCGCCGGGCTGGAGACGGAGCTTGCGGCACACGAGATCGACCTTGTCCTCCTGCGCCTGCTCGAGCTTGCCGTCCGGCTCGCGGTAGTACGCGCAGGTGTAGAGCATGAGGGGGTCGAGGAAGAGCGCGTAGAATTCGTTCGAGACGTCGTAGTGGTGCGCGATCGCCTGCGCGTCGCGCTGCTTGCCCGAGCCTCGCATCACGCCGCCTCCCGCATGCCGAAGATGTTGTCGAACACGACGCGCCGCCGCGCGGCGGCCACGCCCAGGATGAGCCGCACGGCCACGCGCGCCACCGACTCCGGCAGACGGCCCAGCTGGCGCTCGAGCCAGCGAGGCTCGCCGCGACCGTAGAGGGCCATGATCTGCTCCGCATAGCCGTCGAGGGGGCGACCCGTGCGGAGGCATGCCTCGGTCGCTTCCGCGGCCAGGAGGCCGCTCCGGATGGCGGGGCCGATGCCCTCGCCCGAGAGATCCCGCGCGAGGCCCGCCGCGTCTCCCACGAGGACGAAGCGCGGCCCGGAGAGTCTCCGCGGCGCCTGTCGCCTGACCACGTAGGCGTGGCCCTTGAAGGATTCGATGGGCAGGTCCGCGGGCAAGCGGCCAGAGGCGCGGAGGGCGCGGATGAGCGCCTCGCGGCGGCGCGGGAGGCTGCCGTCGCTGCCCCCCGTGCAGCCGATTCCGATGTTGACGAAGTCCTGCTTGGGGAAATACCAGCCGTAGCCGCGGAGGTCGCCCTCGACGTAGAGCTCGGGCGCGCGCATGAAGGGCGCGAGGCGCTCCACCCATTCCGCGGGCAGCCGTGTCTCGCTCTCCTGGGCCGCCACCACCTCCTCGCGCTCCGAGATGTCACCGAGGGCCCGAGCGACCGGACAGCGGTGGCCGCCCGCGCCGATGACAAGGGGCGCCTCGAAGCGGCCGTGCTCGGTCTGCACGGCCACCGCGTGGCGGCCCTGCTCGACCCCCGTCACCCTGTTGCCCCAGCGCACGTCCGCGCCCGCCGCCGCCGCGCGCTCGAGCAGATAGTGGTCGAACTCGCGACGGATGATGCCGTAGCTCGCGGGGCGCCGCCACGCCGTCTCGTGCCGCGCGCCCTCGAACTCGAGCACGCAGAGGTCGAAGGGCTGGATGGTCAGCGGGTACTTGCCCGGATCGATGTCGAGGTCACGCAGCGCCTCGTGGGTGACCCAGCCCGCGCAGATCTTCACCCGGGGGAAGACGGCGGCATCGAGGACGAGCGGGCGCAGGCCTCGCCGCGCGAGCCGCCACGCAGCCGTGCTGCCGCCCGGTCCCCCGCCCACCACGATCACGTCGAACGCGTTGCCCCGCCGCTGGCCGTCCATCCCTAGCTCCTCCAGAGAGACAGCACGAGGCGGAGCTTCTGGAGCACCGGCAGCCTCATCTCCTCGAGCTGATTGGCCACGGGCATCACCGAGAAGAGGTCCCCCTCGAGGTCTATCTTGCCCTGAACATAAGCCTCGGCAAAGTGATAGGGGGAGGGATTGCGGATCAGGTGGAGAAAGGCCTCCGGGGACCTGATGGCCACCGTGCACATCGGCTTGTCGCCGGACAGGGGCACCTCTGTGCCGTTCCAGAGGCGGAAGACGATTGGGCCCTCGACTCCGGAAAAGACTTCCCGGAGGATGGCGGCGGCCCGGGCCGGCCTCGGACTGGGAAGAAGCCGCGCGATCATAGGGGTGTCTCAGGCGCACTTCTAACGGGCCCGGGGGCCGTTGTCAACCCCGGCCGGATTCCTCAGCCGCGCAGGGTTTTCATCACCGCGGAGTTCTCGAAGGCCCGGCGGGGAGGGCCGTCGAAGATGATCTCGCCCCGGTCGATGGCGTAGAGCCGGTCGGCCACCCGGGAGGCCGTCATCAGGTTCGACTCGGCGATGAGGAGCGAGACGCCCATGGCCTTGATCTGGGTCACGGCCTCGATGAACCGGCTCACCACCACGGGCGCCAGCCCCTCGAAGGGCTCATCGAGCAAGAGAATCGAGGGACCCAGGGTCAGGGCGCGGGCAATGGCGACCATTTTCTTCTGGCCGCCCGAGAGATGGAGCCCGCGCCGCTTGGATAAATCACGCACCTCGGGGAAGAGCTCGAAGACGCGCGGGTCGATGCCGGCCGGGCCCACCCGCCGGCCCGCCGCGAGGGACTGGCAGATCAGGAAGTTTTCCTCCACCGTGAGGTCAGGAAAGATGCCGGCATCTTCGGGCGAGTAGCCGATGCCGGACAGGGCCCGCTCATGAGCGGCCATCCGCGTGATGTCGCGACCCTTGAAGGTGACGGTGCCGCTCCGCACGGGGAGGAGTCCCATGATGCTGTCGATGGTGGTGGTCTTCCCGGCCCCGTTGCGCCCGACCAGGACCACCGACTCCCCGTCCCGCACCGTCAGCGACACGCCGTTGAGGACGTGGGCGGGGCCGCGGAAGGTGTTGATGCGCTCGAGCTCAAGCACCGTGCTGGGTTCCCAGAAGATTCGCGGTCACCTGCTCGTTGTTGCGGATCTCCTCCGGGGTGCCGTCGGCCAGGATCGTGCCCTCGTGCATGGCGACGATCCGCGGGCAGTACTTGAAGACCACGTCCATGTCGTGCTCGACGATCACGGCCGTGATCCCTCCCGCCCGCACCACCGAGGAGATGATGTCCATGATGGGCGCCTTCTCGCGGGTGCTGACGCCGCTGGTCGGCTCGTCGAGGAAGAGGAGCTTGGGGCGGAGCGCGTAGGCCACGGCCACGTCCAGCAGCTTGCGCTCGCCCTGGCTCAGCCCGCCCGCCACCATCCCGGCCTTGCCGGCGAGGCCGAACTGCTGGAGCACGGCCACCGCCTCGTCCCGGACGGCCCCGTCCGTGTCCGACAGCGAGAACAGCTTCCGGGTCTTGCCGTCCCGCGAGAAGATGGCCAGGGCCAGGTTGTCGAGCGTGGTCAGCTGGTCGAAGAGGTTGACGAGCTGGAAGCTCCGCGCGATGCCCCGGGCGATCTTCTCGTGGATGGAGTCGCGCGTGATGTCCGCCCCCTGGAACACGATGGCGCCGGAATCCACGGGAATGAGCCCGCTGATCAGGTTGATCAGGGTGGTCTTCCCCGCCCCGTTGGAGCCGATGAGGGCCAGCACTTCGCCCTCCGCCACCATGAAGTCCACGTGGTCGACCGCGTGCGTCTCGCCGAAATACTTGGTGAGCCGGGTCGTCTGGAGCAGAGCGCTCACGCCGTCTTCCTCCTCTTGCCCCACAGCCGGATGGCCGTGCCCACGATGCCGGTGGGCAGCCCGAGCACCAGCAAGACCAGCACCACGCCGAGGAACATCTGCCAGTAGACGGTATAGCCCACCGCGAAGGTCTTCAGGTAGTTGAAGACGACGGCGCCCACGATCGGGCCGGCGAAGGTGCCGAACCCGCCGAGCACGGTGAAGAAGACGATCTCGCCGGAGAAGGTCCACAGGAGGATGTCGGGCGTGGTGAGCCCATTGAGCGGCACCCAGAGCGCCCCCGCCAGGCCCGTGAAGACCCCGGAGATGAGGAAGGCGATCCAGCGATAGTGCCACACCTGCACCCCGACGAACTCCGCCCGCGTCTCGTTGTCGCGGATGGCCTGCAGCGCCTTGCCGAACGGCGAGTGCACGATCACCCACATGACCCCCACCGCAGCCAGGAAGATCACGAGGACGTAGTAATAGTACCGGTGGGCCAGGAAGGTCATCTTGTCCTGCCCGGCACCGATGGACACGCCGAGCAGGGTGGGCGTGGGCACGCGCAGGCCGTCGGTCCCGCCCGTCACCCAGAAGAACTTGAAGGCCAGGCTCCACAGCACCTGGGACAGGGCGAGGGTGAGGATGCTGAAGAAGATCCGCGTGTAGCGCACGCACACCAGGCCGAAGAGCGCCGCCACCACCGCCGAGGCGAGGATGCCGGCCAGGACGAACAGCTCCATCGAGCTGACCTTCAGGTACTTGACGGTGAAGGCGACGGCATAGGCGCCCACACCGAAGTAGGCCGAGTGCCCAAAGGAGAGCAGGCCCGTGTAGCCCAGCAGCAGGTTGAAGCCCAGGGCCGCGATGGCGAAGATCAGGCCGTAGGAGAGGAGCACCGTGTCGTACGGATCCACCACGTAAGGCAGGACCGCGAGCACGACGATGATGGGGCCGGCGGCGAGGAGCAGGCGTCGGGTGGCCGCGGGCATGGAGCTCATGCGCGGCCGAACAGCCCGGCGGGCCGGATGAGGAGGACCACGGCCGCCATCAGGTAGAGCACGGCTAGCTCGACTTCCGGGAAGAAGGTGATGCCGAGCTCGCGGACCACGCCGACCATCAGCGCACCGATCAGGGCGCCTTCGAGGCTCCCGAGGCCGCCGATGACCACCACGACGAAAGCCAGGATCAGGGCGTCCACGCCCATGCCCAGCACGGCGCCCTGCTGGGGGACGACGATGGCGCCGCCCAGACCCGCCATGAAGCAGCCCAGCGTGAAGGCCTGGACGTAGACGCGGTTGACGTTGACCCCCATGGCCTGGGCCATGCGCATGTTCTGCGAGGTCGCCCGCAGGACGATGCCGAACTGGGTGCGGTAGATGAAGGCCCAGAGACCCGCGGCCGCGAGACCGCCCACGACGATGACGGCCAGATTGTAAGTCGGGTAGATGGACTCGCCGATGTTGAGGCTCCCCATGCCCTCGTAGAGCGAGCTCACGGTCAGCGGGTACGGACCCCAGATCAGGCGCACGAGGTCCTCGAGGATCAGCTGCAGCCCGAAGGTGATCAGCAGCTGGTACTCCTCGGGACGCTTGTAGAACGGCCGCAGCAGGGTCGGCTCGATCGCGGCCCCCAGCGCAGCCGCGACGAAGGGCCCGGCGAGCAGCACGAGATAGAGGAGAGGGGTCGGCGTGGGGCCGCCCACGAGCCGCCCCACCGTCCAGGCGGCCACGAAGGCCCCGAAGGCGAAGAGGTTGCCGTGGGCCAGATTGACGATCCGCATGACGCCATAGATGAGGCTGAGCCCGCCCGCGATGAGGAAGAGCACGGCCGCGTAGAGGAGCGAGTTGAGGACGTGGATCAGGAGCGTGTCCATGACCCGGTACGATGCCTCAACTCAGGGGGCGGCTTCAACCCGAAACGGCGCCGTCGCCACCTCGGGGTTGACCCAGTTGTCGCGCAGGGCGAGGGCGACCAGGGCGGTGTACGCGCCCGGCTTGAGCCGGCCCTTGAGATTGACCACGAGCCGGGCGCCCTCCCGCTCGCGCGACAGGCCCGCGTCGGCCACCCCGCCGTCGGCGCCCACGATGACGTAGCGGCAGACGGGCACGTCCGCGCGGTCCTCGTCGGACACCGGCTTGCCCAGCGGCTCCCTCACGATGCGGTATTCGCGCAGGAACCTCTCGGCGCGCTCGATCTCCGGGGCGATCTCCAGGCGATCGCCGCGCGCGGTGAGCCGGGCCACGAAAGCCCGGCGCGGGATGGCGAAACGATCGTAGGTGCCGACCCCGTTCGGGTTGGTGAAGTCGCGAAATGCCGTGACGACGACTTCGCGCTCCGACCACTTGTCGAGCGCGTAGGGCCCATTGGTGACGAGGAAATGGCCCCGTCTGGCGTAGAAGGTCTTGAGGGCGGCCCAGCGCGTCTGGGCCTCGTCCGCCGTCACGAGGCGCTTGAGGGCGGGCGGGATGTACGCCTGCGCCGCCAACGTGTCCACGAGCGCGGCCAGGGCCAGCTTGGTCTTCGGATCCCGCGCCAGGTCGAGCCAGGGCACGCCGCGCCGCCTGGCTTCACTCGGCGAGAAGGCCGCGACGCCCCGCTTCACAGCCTCCTCCATCAGCACCATGACGGGCCAGGGAAGCGCGCTCCAGGGCGGGGCGAGGGCGGCCAGGGACTCGGCCTCGAGGGCGCCGCCGGTGACGTAGACGTCGATCACCGGCACGACGTAAGTGAAGGTGGTGTCGCTGTACGTCCGGACTTCGGCGTCCACCTTGACCACACGAAAGCCGACCAGGGCCTGACGGAGGGGCGCCGTGGCAGCCTCCACGACGGGGTCGCCCGCGCGCCCACTCCAACGATAGGCGAAGCTGTATGCGTAGGCCGCATCCGCCGGGGTCATGCGCGTGCTGTCGTGGAAGGCGGAGGCCACGAGGCGGTACGTGAGGCGGGCCCGCGCGCTCTTGCCCTTCCCCGCGTCGCGGAGAAGCCCGGTGCCGGGCTCGGGGATCAGGGCGTCCTCCGGCAGCTCGATCTCGGATGAACCGGGCGAGGTCGGCGGCCGCGTGACCGCCACGGGCGTCACCCGATTGGCCACCCATCCGGATCCGTAGGGGGCCGGAATGAGCGCGGGGTCGCCGACGGCCGCCCACAGCAGCCGGCCCGCCGGATCGGAGAAACCCGCGATGGGATTCCAGGCCGCGGCGGGCCGGCTCGCCATCCCGAGTCTGAGCCAGCCGTTCCAGGGAAAGTCCTTGAGCTTGACGGTGCGGAGGAAGATGGCGGAGTTGAATCCGGTCTGCGAGTCCCAGGCGATGTTCTCCACACCCTGGGAGAACTCCGCGTTGAAGTACTCGCGCCGGACCGTATAGCCCAGCACCACCCGCTCACAGCCCGCCGTCAGTCGCGAGACGAGCTGACGCTCGAGCTCGATCCGCGCGATCGGGCTGTCGAAGGCGCCGGTGACGAGCCGACGGTAGAGCGCCTCCACTGCCTGGCGGCCCGGGGCGTCGCTCGGGGCGCGGGCCTCGAGGAGATAGGCGTGGAACCAACCGTCCTTGAGCCACGGGGGACCGAGCCAGCCGTCCAGGCTCAGGCCGTGAGTGGCCAGCAGACCTTCGGCGTCGATATCCTCCACGGTGGCGTCCCAGTCCCTGGCGCCCTTGGCCGGCGCCTTCACGAGGCGCTCGGCCAGCGGGCCTTTGGCCTGGACCCGCAGTGCCGCGCTCGATCCGCTCGGCGCGGCGGCGTAGGCCTGCCGCGCGGACTGGGCGAGGTCGAAGTGCTCGAGATAGTCCATGTGATAGGGCGTGACAGGGTACGGGTGAGGGACGTACAGGCCGGGAGCGGCGCCGAGGCTCCTGGCGATCCGACGCGCGGCCTCGCACCGGGTCTCGCGGCTGGCCGCCACCGGGGACGCAGGATTGAAGGTCACGACCACATAGCCGCCCAGCGACTCGAGGGGCTTGACGTCGGCCGGAGCGCGGCCGCCCGCGAAGGGGTCGCCGCCGACGTAGGCGTGGAGCTTGGCGCTCTTGAGCAGCGGCGCCGCGGCGGCGGGCGGCAGAGTCTCGAGCCGGATCTCCTGCGGGTAGTAGGAGGGGTAGAAGGGCAGCTCGTGGCCCGCCCCGGAGGGAGCGGCCCAGAGCAGGCAGAAGACCACCAGGACGAGCCTGCGCCCGACGCGCGCACCTGGACGAAGCCGCGAGCCCTTCATGAACGTGAGAAAGGGGGAGGAGGGCGATTGCCGCCCCCCTCCCCCGAATCCGTGAGCCGAAGCGCTAGAGCTTGACCGTCGGCCAGGTCTTGTCGATCCAGGTATAGGTCCTGGTCTCCTCGCCGCTCGGCGCCGGCCACCCCGGAGGCGCCGTGATGTTGCGGATCGGGATCGTGATGATCTTGTTCGGATCGAGGATCTGGAACGGATAGTCCGGCGAGTTCACGCTGAAGCCGGTCATGGCGTCCTTGTAGCCCTGGTGGTTGTCCGGGCGGATGTGCAGGTAACCTGCCGGTCCGGAGATGGACGCCCCTTCCAGCTGGCTGATGATGGCCTCATCGTCGGGCCAGCCCCCCGTCAGCTTGTTGGCCTTCTCGACCGTCTGCTTGAGGAGCATGAGCGTGGTATACGCGCCTTCCGACTGGAAGTTCGGGTACTCCTTCCACCGATCGAGGTACTTCTTCACGAACGCCGAGTTCAGCGGCCAGCGGTCTTGCGGCGGATAGTTGAAGTAGTAGTTGGAGTGGACGCCCGCAATGACGCCCTCCGGGTGGTCCTTGCCGATGGCGTGCGGAGCCACGCCGAAGGCGATCATGCTCGTGAACTTCATCTTCTTGAACATGTCGTAACGCAGGGCCTGCTTGTACATGGCCACGTAGTCGCCGCCCCACACCGAGGCGACGAGCAGGTCCGGCTTGGCCGCAATGGCCTTGGTGATGTGGGAGGTGAAGTCCGTGGTCCCGAGCTTGGGCCAGCCCTCGGAGACGACCTGGGTGCCGGGGAGCATCTTCTTCATCACGATGTTGAAATGCGCGAAGGCGTTGCGCCCATAGGAGTAGTCCGGGTGGATGTGGGCGATCCGGCGAACCTTGGGCCAGGTCATGGCGGTCGCCACCGCCGCCGTCACGCCGTCCGCCGACTGCATGTTGGTGATGCGGAAGATGTAGTGCGGGTTGAGCACCGCCTTGTCGAAGAGGAAGTCGGTGCACCCGTCGACGAAGATGGTGAGCAGCTTGAGCGACTTGCCCGCGGCCTCGTCGGCCTTGATGGTCTCGATCTTGCGCTTGCCCAGCAGTCCGCCCTGGGCGTTGATCTCTTCGGCGGCCAGGATGTGCCCCTTGTACGAGGGCTCTCCGAGCACGGCGGCCGCGCCCGTGAAGAAGGTCATGTGCCCTACCTTGTACGGCGTGTCGGGAATATTGCCCTTGGGCTGCGCGTGGGCTCGCTCGATGAGAGCCGGTGCGCCGACGAGCGGCACGCTGGCCGCGGTCGCCGCAGCGCCGACGGTGACGCCGAGCCGGCTCAGGAAATCGCGACGGCTTACTTCTGCGGCCATATGGAGTCCCTCCTTCGTTGGGTGGACCGTTTCGCGGCCAGTGGGGCAAGGCGCCTATGGGCATGACGCCATCGCGCAAGACGCCATGAAGCAAGACATAATAGCCGGGGTTGAGGCCAAGCTCAAGGCGTAAGCGCGCCGGGGGGGGCCCTCTCACGCGCCATACGTCAGGGTGAGAGCCTCGCCGCGTGGGCCGACTCCGCCTATAATCGAAGCAGCGCGGTGAACGGAACATGAGGGCAATCGGGCGGGCGCTTCGAGGTCTCGGGGCCGCAGTGAGGTCACGGCCGTGGCCCTTCTGCGCCATCGCGCTCGGCGTCTTCGCCCTCGACATCCTGGTGCCGCCGCTCGTCCTCACCCTCGCCCGCAAGCCGGTCACCGCCTTCACCATCAATCCCCTGCTGCCCACCCTGCCCGGCTACCTGGTGTCCGGGCCGGGGTCGCTTGGGGAGCGCCTCGCCAAATCCTGGAGCCTGGCTCTCTTCTGGTTCTCCTCGGACAACTCGTTCGGGCTCGAGTGGGGCTTCGCGGTGACGACGGCAGACCTCGCGCGCTTCGCCTTCATGTCGTTGCTCGTGGCGCTGTACTTCGCGCTGTGGATGGAGCGCCGCGCCCGCTTCGCCGTCGTCCCGTGGGGTCGCAGAGCCGGCGGAACGGGGGGCGTGCTGGGCGCCCTCGGCGGCGTCTTCGGACTGTCCACCGGCGGCTGCACGGTGATGGGCTGTGGCGCGCCCGTGCTCCCGGTCATCGGACTCGCCTTCGTGGGCCTCAGCAGCACCACGATCAAGTGGATGTCCGAGCTGTCCGTGGTCGCCACAGGAGCGGTGCTGATCGGTCTGGCCACGGCCGTCCTCTGGCTCGGCTGGCGGGTCGGCGCCCGCGACGCGGCGCGGCCGGGCTAACTCACCTCCTCGCGACGCTCGGTGTACACTCCCCGGGTGATCACCCGCCCGTTCGGAGCCACTGGCGTTGAGGTCGCTGTCGTTGGCCAGGGCACCTGGCACATGGGCGAGGATCGCAAGCTCAGGAAGGACGAGATCGCCGCGCTGTCTCTCGGGCTCGACCTCGGCCTGACCCACATCGACACGGCCGAGATGTACGCCGACGGAGGCGCCGAGGAGATCGTCGCCGAGGCCGTGGTGGGCCGGCGCCACGAGGCCTTCATCGCCACCAAGGTCATGCCCTCGAATGCCTCCTACCGAGGCACCATCGAGGCGTGCGAGCGCTCCCTCAAGCGCCTGCGCACGGACCACGTGGATCTCTACCTCCTCCACTGGTGGAGCGGGCGCCACGCCATCGCCGACACCATGCGGGCCATGGCCGAGCTCTGCGCCGCGGGAAAGACCCGCTTCGTCGGGGTCAGCAATCTCGACGTCGCCCAGATGGAGGCCGCCCAGGCCGCGCTCGGCGGGATCCGCCTCGCCTGCAACCAGGTCCTCTACCACCTGCGCGACCGCGCCATCGAGACGGACGCGCTCCCGCACTGCGAGCGCAAGCGGATGGCCGTGGTCGGCTACACGCCGCTCGCCCGCGGCGGATTCATGCGGGGGACGGTGGCTGACATCGCGAAGCGCCTCGGCAGGACGCCGCGCCAGGTCGCCCTCAACTTTCTCACGCGCCGGCCCGCCCTCTTCACCATCCCGAAGGCGGGGCGAGCCGAGCACGTGCGCGAGAACGCGGGCGCCCTCGACTTCACGCTCACCCCTGAGGATCTCTCGGCCGTGGACGCCGAGTATCGGAGCTAGACATGCCCACCCAAGCGGTGCGGCACGCCATGGGAGAAACACGATGAGAGTCGGCATCTCGCTCACGAGCAGCCACAACGTCACGGACCCCCGCGAGGGCGCGCGCTGGATGATCGAGCGCGCGGCCGCCGCGCAGCGCGCCGGCCTCGACTCCCTCTTCGTGGGCGATCACCATGCGACTCCTGGTCCCTACTACCAGAACGTGCCGATGATGGGCCGGCTGCTCGCGGAGTGGAACGACAAGCCCGCGGGCTGCCTCTTTCTCCTTCCCCTCTGGAATCCCGTGCTGATCGCCGAGCAGGTCGGCACCCTGGCCGCCATCGCGCGCGGGCGCTTCATCTTCCAGTGCGGTCTGGGTGATGGCCAGGTGCAGTTCCTCGCCATGGGTGCCAATATCAAGCAGCGCCCGTCGGCCTTCGAGGAATCCTTCGGCCTCGTGAAGCGCCTCCTCGCCGGAGAGACCGTGTCCTCTCAGGGGCGCTTCGTCGTGGAGAACGCGCAGGTGGCCCTTCGTCCCATCCAGCCCGTGGAGTACTGGATTGGCGCGAGCGCCCGACCGGCCATCGACCGCGCCGCGCGCATCGCCGACGCCTGGCTCGCCTCACCCGGGCTCACCCTCGAAAAGGCGCGGGAGCAGGTCGGCTGGTATCTGGATGGCTGCGCCAAGCACGGCAAGAAGCCGACGGCGGTGGCAATCAGGCGGGACATCTACGTGGGCGAGTCGGCGGCAGAGGCGGAGGCGGTCGGTCAGGCCACGGTCAAGGCCGGCTATCGCGGCTTCGACCCCGCCGCCCTCGTGTGGGGCTCCGTCGAGCAGATCGTGGAGAAGTTCCGCGCCTTCGCGCCCCTCGGCTACACGGACATCATCGTCCGCCACCTGACCAACGACCACGCCAAGGTCCTCGGCTCCCTCTCCCGTCTCGCCGAGGTCCACCGCGCGCTTCAGCGCTCCTGAGACTTCGACAGCCGCTCGTCCTGCGCTCAATGGATGCCTGCCGACAATGTGCCGGGCAGGGCCGGGGGCATCCCCCGTGGACCACACTGACCCGCAACCCGCCACGGCCACTCGTAAGGGGCCACGAGACTCAGGTCTCTTCCTTCGGCAGCGCGCAGAAGATATGGGTCCACGGGGGATGCCCCCGGCCCTGCCCGGCACCGCGTGGAACCGGGGCAGCAGTTCCTCGGCCAGGCGGGAGGGCAGTGCTGGGGAGTGCCGGCTGGCGGGTCTCCGTCGGGAGCGAATCCGACGAGCCGTAGCGCGCCCCGAAGCGCAGGGCGCCTCCGCCGCGCGAGTCGTCCCCGCCGTGGGCGGGGCGGCGAGCGACCCCCGTCTCGGGGGATGGGGGGGCTAGGCGGAGGCGCCTTCGCTAGTGTGGCGCGCGAGGCGAGGAGGTTGAGCGGACGACGGAGACCCGCGAGCCGGCACTCCCCAGCGCTGCCCGGCACAACGACGCGCGATCCGGTCAGGTGCGGAGGTGAGGCAGGACGGTCGAGGTGAAGCGCTCGAGCTGGGCGAGCTGATCGTCGCCCACGAAGCGGATGCAGAGGTCCGTCACGCCCGCCTCGGCGTAGCGGCTCAGGGAAGCGATGACGGCGTCGGGAGGGCCCAGGCCCATGGCGCCCCGCTCGTGGACACCGCCCCCATAGTAGGTGGCGAGGAACTCGGTGGTCACACGCTGGGCGGTCGCCACGTCGTCTTCCAGCCGCACTGTGGTGTATACGCAGAGGGGAAAGTCGGGGCGGGGGCGATCGTAGCGGGCCAGCGCCTTCTCCCCGAGCTCGCGCACGAGCCGGCACTCGTCGTAGTGGACGTACGTCGTGATGATCCCGTCTCCGAGCCGTCCGAAGCGGTCGAAGGAGGCCGCGAGCATCTCGCCCCGATTTCCCGCCGTGATCAGGACGGGCGGCCCGGCGTCGTGCCAGGGCAGCGGTCCGATGGTGTGATCGGCCAGCTCGAAATCGTCGCCCCGATAGGTCACCGGCTCGCCGCGCCAGAGCATGCGCCAGGTCTCGATGTGCTCTTCCAGTCGACGGGCGCGCCGCTTGTGGTCCATGCCGCACGCCGCCCACTCGCGCTCGGCGGACGGCAGGCTCCAGCCCACGCCGAGACCGAGGACCACGCGCCCTTTGGAGATCTGATCGACGTTGGCGATCTGATGCGCGAGGACGACGGGTTGGCGGAGCGCGGGCAGGAGCACGGCGGTGCCGAGCCGGACCCTCGGCGCGATGCCCGCGATGTAGCCGAGGGTCGTGATCGGCTCGAGGCGCGGCTTGGCCACCACACTGTCGCCGACCCACACCGCGTCGTAGCCCGCCTCGTCGGCCAGCCGAGCCATGGCCCAGCATTCCTCCACGGGCGGCCGGCGCGCGGACTGCATGATGACGCCGCGGGTGGGGATGAGGATGCCGAGGCGCGCGGACGACACGCAGTCTCCGCTCAGCTCTTCGCGTGGCCGAGGTGGCGGCCGATGAAATCACGCATGAGCGCGATGCACCGGTCGGTGTCCGCCCCCGCGCGCCCGATGAACCCGTGGCGGGCGCCGGGGAACCGCTCGCGCTCGAGCCGGCCCCCCGCCTTCTCGTACGCTTGCGCGAAGGCATCGGTGATCTCGGCGGGCACGTTGTCGTCGAGCTCGGGCTGGGCGAGCCACACGGGCGGCAGGGCACGGGCGAGGCCGGCGTCCACGATGCGGGTGACGCTGGCATCGGCCATGGCGGCCTCGTCCTTGAAGTAGCCGCGATGGGAATTGATCAGCCGCTGGGCGTCGAAGCCGGAGGGCGAGGGCGGCTCTCCTTGCCGGCCGAGCACGTAGCGATAGCGGGCGATGGGGTCGGTGACAGGATAGAGGGCGAGCACGAAGGCGACCCCGTCGTCGTGATGACCGCCGTCGAGCGATCCGTCGGGCAGGAGGATGGGGACACCGGCGTGCTCCTCGGCGCCGGGCGTGACGGACACGAGCAGGGCGAGATGGCCGCCGCTCGAATGGCCGGTGAGCCCGATCTGCCCGGCGTCGATCTGGAGCTCGCGCGCGTTCGCGCGCGCCCAGCGCACCCCCGCCGCCACATCCGCGCTGCCCGCGGGATGCTGATGGTCCGGGCCTTGGCGGAAATCGAGCGAGATGACGACGAGGCCGCAGGCGGCGAGCCCGCGCCCATGCAGGACGCCGATGGTCCGATCGAATCTCGTCCAGGCGCCGCCGTGCACGTCGACGAGCGCGGCGAGGGGCGCGGCCGGCTCCCCTTTGGGGCGATAGATGCGTGCCTGCAGCTCCATCCCCGCGGGCCGGGCGAAGGGGACGTCGCGCTCCTCGACTTCATAGGGACCGCGGGGATCGAAGCGAATGGTCATGGGCATCTCCTCATGGACTGCGCACTCCCCAGAGACCGGAGGCGACGCGCGCCTCGTAGTAGTGACCGTACGGATGCAAGAGACCCATCTGGGCGAGCACCCAGGCCCGGCTCCGTCCCCCCGCCCAGAATTCCGTGAGCCACTCCGCGCCGGGCGCCACCACGCCCTCCGCGAGCACCACGCTCCGGACGCGCTCCCCCGGGACCAGAGCTTCCAGATCCGTGCCCTCCAAGGTTTCGACCACGGCCAGCGTCCGGGTCGTCACCGCCTCCCAGTAGCCGCGGAGCGCTTCCAGATCGATGCGCAGGCTCAGCTCGTCCACCTCGGCATCGCTCATGCCGGTGCCGACATCGCGACGTGGCACCTTGAGACGTCCGAGCCATCCCTCGTCCAGGGCCTGGGGCCGGTCGGAGAGAAAGCGGTTCACTCCGACGTCCTCGATCCGCGCGGAGTGCCAGAGGAGCCACGCCACCGTGTTGACGCCCGGATGCGGGCGGCCCCGGAGCTGCGCCTCCGAGAGCTTGGAAAAGAGGCCGTCGACCAGGCCGCCGTGGAGATCGTTGTAGCGCGACAGGAAGAAGGCGATGGCGTCCATAGGGTTAGCGCGACTCGGCGATGGCCTTGATGGCGCCTGGATTGTCGAGCGACGAGAGATCGCCCGGATCCTTGCCGAGATACGTCGCTCGGATCACCCGGCGCATGATCTTGGCGCTGCGCGTCTTCGGAAGGTCGGCCACGAAGAGCACGCGCTCGGGCTTCAGCGCCTTGCCCATCTGGTGCGCGACAAGATCCGAGAGCTCCGCGCGAATCTTCTCCCCCGGCGCGGTGTCGGGGCGCAGGACGACGAAACAGATGACGGCCTCGCCCTTGACCTCGTGGGGCACGCCGACGGCGGCGGACTCGGCGACGGCGGGATGGCTCACGAGCACCGACTCGACCTCCGCCGGCCCCACGCGCTTGCCCGCGATCTTGAGCGTGTCGTCGGAGCGGCCTGTCACGAACCAGAAGCCGTCCTCGTCGATGTAGGCCCAGTCGCCGTGGACCCAGACGTCGGGCCAGCGCGACCAATAGGTCTCGAGGTAGCGGTCGGGATCCTTCCAGAAGCCGGCCGTCATGCCCGGCCAGGGCCTCGTGATCACGAGCTCGCCCACCTGCCCTCTCACGGGCTTGCCGTCCTCGCCGAAGACGTCGGCGGCCATGCCGGGCGCGGGGCCGTTGAAGGAGCACGGCTTGATGGGCGCAATGGGAAAGGAGGTCACGATGCCGCCCGAGATCTCCGTCCCCCCGGAGTAGTTGATGATGGGCACGCGGGAGCGGCCCACGTGCTCGAAGACCCAGCGATAGGGCTCGGGGTTCCACGGCTCTCCCGTCGAGCCGAAGATGCGCAGGTGGGGCAGTTCGTGCTGGCGCGCCCAGTCGGCGCCGTAGGGCATGAGGGCCCGCACCGCCGTGGGCGAGAGTCCCATGACGGTGACATGGTGGCGCTCCGCGATGGCCCAGAGCCGGTCGGGCTTGGGATAGTCGGGCGTGCCCTCGAAGAGCACGAGGGTGGCGCCATTGGTCAGCCCGCCCAGGATGAGGATGGTGCCCATAACCCAGCCCATGTCGGTCAGCCAGAAGAACCGATCACTCGAGCCGAGGTCGAAGAAGAAGGCGGCATCGTGGCCGATCTTCATCTGCAACCCGCCCTGGGTCAGGACCACGCCCTTGGGCTTGCCCGTCGTCCCCGACGTGTAGGTGATGCAGCACGGCCGGTCCGCCTCGACGGGCAACGCCGCGCACTCGGCGGATTCGCGCGCCATCGCCTCGTGCCACCAGACATCGCGCCCCGGTATCCAGGGCACCTCGCGGCCGAGACGGCGGAGCACGAGGAGATGCCTGACCGACGGAGAGAGGGCGGCCGCCTCGTCGGCGGTCTCCTTCATCTTGACGACCTGACCGCGTCGCGGAAAGCCGTCGGCGGTGAGCAGCACCTTGGCCTGGCAATCCACGAGGCGGGCGGACACCGCCTGTGCGCCATAGCCGGAGAAGGACGGCGAGTAGATGGCGCCGATCCGGCAGATGGCCATGATGGCGATGGCCGCCTCCGGGCCCATGGGCAGGAAGAGACCGACCGCGTCGCCCGGCTCGACGCCCAGGCGCTTGAGCACATTGGAGAGCCGGTTGACCTCGCGCAAGAGCTCTCGATAGGTGAGGGTGCGGACGTGGCCGTCCTCGGCCTCCCAGATGATGGCGGGCTGCTCGCCGCGGCCTTCGTCCACGTGGCGGTCGACGCAATTGTCGGAGAGGTTCATGAGGCCGCCCTCGAACCACCGCGGAAAGGCGATTCCCCGCGAGGTGTCGAGGACGCGACCGTAGGGATTCATCCAGCGGAACCCCAGGTACTTGGACACGGCGTCCCAGTACCACTCGGCGTCGTCCACGCTTCGACGCTGGAGCGCTTCGAGGGAGGCGACCCCGTGCGCCCGCATGAACTTGGTCAGGCGCGCGCGCTCGATGACCTCGGGGGTGGGCCGCCAGATGATTTCGCTCTCGGACATATCAGCCCTCGCCTCGCCACTGATCCACTCAGCACTCACCTCAGGGCTTCGCCCTTCAGCTCGAATTGCCACGCCTCCGGGATTTACTCAGCCTTCGTCTCGTGGCTTCGCCACTCAACTCGAACATCGGGCAGCGTCTCGGCTCGAACTTATCAGCCCTCGCCTCGCCACTCTCCTCGCCTGCGGCTCGTCGGCAGTGTCTCAGCTCGAACGACACCTCTCGAAGCTCCTTCGTGTCGCCGCTCTCTGCGGCTCGTGGTCGGACATGGTAGCATGGCCGGCGTCCCCATCCGGTCCCCTACCTCACAAGGAGAACGCCATGAAGGCGGTCGCGGCTGTCGCGGAGATCCTCAAGCGGGAAGGCGTCAAGTTCCTCATCGGCTACCCCGTCAATCCCATCATCGAGGCGGCCGCCCAGGCCGATATCCGTACCATCATCGTACGGCAGGAGCGCACGGGCCTGCACATGGCCGATGCGGTGAGCCGCGTCACCTCGGGGCAGAAGATCGGCGTGTTCACCATGCAGCACGGTCCCGGCTCCGAGAACGCCTTCGGCGGCGTGGCCCAGGCCTACGGCGATTCCGTGCCCATCGTGGTGCTGCCGGGCGGCTACTCGCGGCGCATCACCAACATCCCGCCCAACTTCAACTCCTTCCTCAACTATCGCCACATCACCAAGTGGATCGAGCAGGTCATCCTGCCCGACGCCGTGCCGGATGCGCTCCGTCGCGCCTTCACCCAGGTGAAGAACGGCCGGCCCCGGCCCGTCCTCGTGGAAATCCCGACCGACGTCTTCCAGGAGGAGATCCCCGAGCCGCTCATCTACACCGCGGCGCCCCGCATGCGCTCGGGCCCGGACCCGAAGGCGGTCGCCGAGGTCGCGGCCGCGCTGGTGGCGGCCGAGCGCCTCGTGATCTACGCGGGCCAGGGCGTCCACTACGCGCAGGCGTGGAGCCAGCTCCGTCAGCTCGCCGAGCTCCTGGAAGCGCCCGTGACGACGAGCCTGCAGGGCAAGAGCGCCTTTCCCGAGAACCACCCCCTCTCTCTGGGCTCGGGCGGCCGCTCGGTGTCCAAGCAGCTCCACGAGTTCCTGAAGAACGCCGACGTGATCTTCGGCATCGGCTGCAGCTTCGCCACGACGAATTACGGGGTGGCCATGCCCAAGGGCAAGGTCATCATCCACGCCACGCTCGACGCGGCCGACATCAACAAGGACGTGCCCGTGGAGCGCGCGCTGGTGGGCGACGCCGCCTTGACGCTCGACGCGCTCCTCCTCGAAGTCAAGGATCGCCTCAAGGGCAAGCCGCGCGGCCGCGCGCAGGCGGTGGCCGCGGAGATCAAGCGGATCAAGACCGAGTGGATGGCGCAGTGGATGCCCAAGCTGACCTCGAGCGCCAAGCCGCTCTCGCCGTATCGCGTGATCAACGATCTCCTGCACACGGTGGACCCCGCGCGGACCATCATCACCCACGACGCGGGCAGTCCCCGCGATCAGATCTCCCCCTTCTGGGAATGCACGGAGCCCCTCAGCTATATCGGCTGGGGCAAGACCACTCAGCTCGGCTATGGCCTCGGCCTCGCCATGGGCGCCAAGCTCGCGCATCCCGACAAGCTCTGCGTCAACGTGTGGGGCGACGCGGCCATCGGCTTCACGGGCATGGACTTCGAGACGGCGGTGCGCGAGCGCATCCCCATCCTCTCCGTGCTCCTCAACAACTTCTCCATGGCCATCGAGCTGCCCATCATGAAGACGGCCACGGAGAAATACCGCAGCACGGACATCTCGGGCCACTACGCGGACATGGCCAAGGCCTTCGGCGGCTACGGCGAGCGTGTGACGGAGCCCGGCGACATCGTGCCCGCCATCCAGCGCGCCATCAAGAAGACCGAAGAGGGCGTCCCCGTGCTCCTGGAGTTCATCACGGAGAAGGAGATCGAGTTCTCGATCTTCAAGTACTGAGCGGCCGGCAACCCGGCGGCACGGCTGGCGCCGAATAGAATATCTTTTCCTCGGTGTCTGCGGTCGACACGCGACGAGGTCGTAGTCTCGGGGCCCGAGGGTGCACAACCTTGATCGACGTTTGGGAAGAAGCTTGTGGCGTTGATTGTGGTGCTGCGCCACAAAATTGACGATTTGCTCCGGGTTCTGCTACGTTGCTCGCAGCGCGTTGGAGAAAGGCTCGAGGATTTTCAGCGCGTTACGGACAGGGCTGGACGGGGAGAGCGTCGTGTCGCGGTCAGAAGCTGAGGAGGACATGGGTCCACATCGCAGATCCCGATTGAAAGCCGCCTCGTACGTCGAAAGGCAGGAGTGGCAATCGAGGTTCGGCGGTGTCTCGGCGGCGGAACTCGCGCACGGTCTTTGGCATAGATGGCGCAGGGCGGCGGCGTAGAGGCATGGACTCAGCTGTTCCCGGCGGTCCCAGGGACGCCACTCAGGCCGCTGAGCTACGGTTCTGGCAGACAGATGGGATCACGCAATGGCCGCGCTTGGCGCGCCGCTACCGGGAAGTGTTTCCCCTCGAGTCGATCAATTATGCAACTGCCTCGATCATGGACGTGGGATCCGGACCGCTCTCGGTCATGGAAGAGTTCGCGCCAGCCGGCGCCGACGTCGTACCGTACGATTCGCTGGCTGAAGAATACAATCGCCTGGTACCAGACAAGAAATTTGTCATCCGAGCCGACCTGCCGCAGCGCCGCTTCTCGCACATCATGATCCTCAACGTCTTGGATCACATGGAGGACCCTAGCAGCCTGCTCGAGCACGTCGCTCCGCGCCTCGCGGACGACGGTCAGGTATGGATCTTCACCCACATCAATCGGCCATATGCGCCGGAGGAACATCCGCAAGACTTCCGCTTCTGGCAGTTGACGTCGTTAGTGCAGCGATGGTTTGACCTCCAACGTGTGTGGATTCAGTGTGACGGAGTGCTGTTCCCGTATGCCTGGTGCGGCGTCGTGCGCCCAAAAACGAACCAACGAGTCCACCGGGCTGTCGGTCCAATTCTCGCCAATCTGGCGTGCGCCCTTACTTTGGCGAAGTACTACGCCATCCGCGCCGTCGTAAAAGGGCTCAAGTTGATTGGCCTGCGATGGCTCTTACCCAAACCGCTACAATTCTGAAGCGGAAAAGCGACATCAGGCCGGAGCGCCAATCCAACCCCGGTAGAGGATCGCCCTTCGAGCCGCTACGAGTAAGACGATGGCGCGAGCAGCGAGCTCAGGGTTGAGATCAGCCTAGCCGGAGTCGACCTGGCCGGGGCGCTTGAGCCGGTCGCCTCCCGGCGGCAAGTTGAGCACGGTGGCGGGGAAGAGAGTGGCGAGCCAGCGGATGACATCGCTCACCGTGACGATGCCCACGGGCTTGTGCTGGGCGTCCACCAGCGGCACCGTGCGGTAGCCCGCCACGCTCATGCAGTGCACGGCGTAGGCGACGCGGTCGCGGAGCGAGAGCACCTCGGGATTGGGCGTCATCACGTCGGAGAGCGCGGTCCCTTTTGGATCGAGCCCGCGCCCCACCACGCGCGTCAGGAGATCGCGCTCCGTGAAGATGCCTGCGAGCTTCCCACCCGCGTCCACCACGAGGACCGCAGCCTGGCGCGCCTGGACCATGCGCTGGCAGGCCTCGGCCACCGAGGCCGTCTCGCGCAGGAGCACGGGATCCGCGGGACCGAGCGTGGCCACCGTGTCGTTGAAGACGGCGGGGCTGATGGCCTGCTCTTCGGGATCGCCACTGCTGGAGTAATCGTCGTCCGCATCGAGCTCGTGCATGGCTCTGCTCCTTCTCAGTGCACTCGGCGCAGCGCGGGCGGGCGCCGCCTCACTCTCCAGAGAACTTCTGCGAGTTTCCCATGTGCGGCCAGGCCCAGGCCTGCACATTGGAGAGGATCTGCTTGATGTGGTTCCGGTCGTGGTGCACCCACTCCTGGAGAAGATCTTCCACGCGAAGCCACCCGACCTTGGGATGCTGGCCCCCGCGCTTGAGATCGGCGGCGGCGAGGCCGCGCACGACCTTGACGCTCTCCGCGCGCATGCGCTCGAGCTCGGCCACGAGCTTGGCGGCGGGCTTCATGTCGTCACGGCGGCCTCTCGCCACCTCGTTCTGGTCCCAGCCCTCGAGCTGGGGATCCTTGGTGGCGAGAAGGATCTTGATCCTTCCTGCGAAGCCCCGGCGCTCGGCCTCGATCAGATGGCCGATGATCTCGTTGATGGACCACTCGCCTTCCGTCGGATGCCAGACATGCACGGGCTTCGCGAGGGCCTCCACCTCTGCGCGGATGGTGGCGACGGCGCTCTCGAGGAGCGCGGCGACCTGCTCGGGCTCGTAGGGGCCGGACGAGCTCATGGTGCTAGACGACCTTGTCCCGTCGAAGCGTCTCGATGTCGGCCTGAGAGAATCCGAGCTCGCCCAGGATCTCCTCGGTGTGCTCGCCGATGTCCGGCGCCGCCGTCCGGACCGAGCTGGGCGTCCGCGACAGCGTGACGGGCGGGCGCTGGATGCGCATCTCCCCGAGCTCGCGGTGCTTGACCGTCGTGGCCAGCCCCAGGTGCTGCACCTGCTCGTTCTCGAATGTCTCCTTGACGTTGAAGATGGGGCCGCAGGGCACGCCCTTGGCGTTGAGCAGCTCCACCCATTCCGCGCTCGTCTTGGTGACGAAGGCCTTGTCGAGCTCGCCGGCGAGGGGCGCCCGGTTCTTCGACCGGTCGGGCGCCGTCTTGAAGCGCCCGTCGTCAAGGAGCGTCTCCGTGCCCAGCGTCTCGCAGAGCCGGCGGAACATGTGCTGGCCCGAGGCGGCGATATTGATGTGGCCGTCGGCCGTCTTGAAGACCCCGGTGGGGATGGAGGTGGGGTGGTCATTGCCGGCCTGGGGCGGGATGGTCCCGTCGATCAGCCAGCGCGCGGCCTGGAAATCGAGCATGGTCACCATCGCCTCGAGCAGCGAGGTATGCACCCACTGCCCCTTGCCGGAGCGCTCGCGCTCGATGAGCGCTCCCAGGATGCCCTGGGCCAGGAAGATTCCGGCCGTGAGATCGGCGACGGGGATGCCCACGCGCACCGGTCCCTGGCCCGGGAGGCCCGTGATCGACATGAGCCCGCCCATCCCCTGCGCGATCTGGTCATAGCCCGGCCGATCGCGGTACGGCCCTGTCTGGCCGAACCCCGAGATGCTGCCGTAGATCAGCCGCGGGTTGAGCTTGGACAGCGTGTCGTAGTCGATCCCGAGCCGGTGCTTGACGTCGGGCCGGAAGTTCTCCACGACGACATCGGCCCGGCCGACGAGGCGCTTGAGGATCTCGACGCCACGCGGCGACTTGAGATCGAGCGTCATGGAGCGCTTGTTCCGATGGAGGTTCAGCGAGTCGAAGCCGCGCCGCGGGAAATCGCCGCCGGTGTCCTCGCGGGCCCAGATCTGGACGACCTTGGCGCCCATGTCGGCGAGCTGGCGCACGCAGGTCGGGCCCGAGCGCGCGCGCGTGAGATCGATGACGGTGTAGGGCTCGAGGGGCAGGCTCATCGTGACGGCGCTCCTTGTCGGGCGGGCTCGGGGGGCAGGATAGCGGAGGCGCTGATGGACGCGGGATTGCGCAGGGGCCAGCGTCCGGCATCCACGGCCGTGAGGAAATCGAGGACGATCCGGTTGAAGGCGTCGGGGTCCTCGAGGTTGACGGTGTGCCCGGCCTTGGGCATGACCACGAGGCCGGACGAGCGGATCTTGCGCTTCATGAAGAGCGCGGGCTCGAGGCAGGGCTCGTCCTCGTCGCCCGTGACGACGAGAGTGGGCACGGTCAGCTTCTCCATGGCCGCCTCGAGCTCGTAGACGGAGGGGCGCGTCATCTGCACGCCGCGCATGGTCAGCGCGTGGCCCTTGGCCGACTGCGCGATGAACTGGTCGTAGAACTCGCGCCAGCCAACGGGGTCCTTGTCCATGAACTGGACGCGCGTGGGGCCCTTCGTGTAGAACTCCGCGACTGCGACCATCCCGTCCTGCTCGAAGCGCCGCGCCGTCTCCTCGACATCGCGCCGGAACTTCTCGCGCTCGGTGGCCACGCTGCCGTACCCCGCCCCCGCCACCACGAGCGAGAGGGCGCGCCCGGGATGCCGCAGGCCGAAGTGGAGCGTCGCATAGCCGCCCATGCTCAGCCCGCAGATGTGGGCGCGTTCGATGCCGAGGGCATCCAGGAGCCCGCGAATGTCCTCGGCAGCCTGCTCCTGGGAATACGCCGCGGGGTCCTCGGGCACGTCCGAGGGCGGATAGCCTCGCGCGTTGAAGGCGATGGTCCGGTACCGCCGCGACAGGTACCGCACCTGGAGGTGCCAGCTCTGGTAGTCGCCCGCGAACTCGTGGACGAAGACGAGCGGTGCGCCCTGCCCCGTCTCCTCGTAGAAAAGATTGACGCCGTTCACGCGCGCTTTGGGCATGGCGGCAGTTTACTCCAGACGCCTGAACGGCTCAACCGCGGGTGAGCTCAGCGCGCCGTCAGATCGATGAGCACCTTCATCACGGGGCCGCCCGCGAGCGCCTGCTCCATGCCTTCCTGGAGGGCCTCGAGCGGGATTTTGCGGCTCACGAGCGGGCCCACGGGCACCGCGCCGGAAGCAGCCAGGCGAATCGCCTCCTCCCAGTCCGCGCGGGTGTAGAGCCGGCTGCCGTGCATGGTCAGCTCGCGGGCGAACATCGGGTACAGGTTCACCATCATGGGCTCGGAGTGAATGGCGACCACGCTCACCGTGCCCCAGACACGCACGACGTCCGTCATGAGCCGGACGGCGGCGGCATTGCCCGTGACCTCGAACGCCACGTCCACGCCCTCGCCGCCTGTCCAGTCATTGGCGAACTTGACGACATCGGTGCCCGGGCCCACGACCTCGAGACCGAGGCCGCGCAGCAGCGCGATGCGGAAGGGGTTGACCTCCGAGATCGCCACTCGCGCCCCGCGATGGCGCGAGACCATGCCGATGAGGGCCCCGATGGGGCCGCCTCCGAAGACGAGCACGGCGTCGCCCTTCTTGACGCCCGCGCGAGTGACGTCGTGGGTCGCGATGGCCAGCGGCTCCATCACGGCAGCGTCATCGTCGGACAGGGAGGCCGGCACCTTGATGAGGCGATCCGTCTTGACCGCCCAGCGCTCCTGCATCCCTCCGGGCGCGTCGACCCCGAGCACCTGGAGCTTGTAGCAGAGAAAGCTCGCGCCCATCTGGCAGGCCCGGCAGGTGCCGCAGAAGCGCAGGGGCTCCACGACGACGCGGTCGCCCCTGGCGAAGCCGCTCTGTGCCGGCGCCTCCGCGATCTCCGCGAAGGTCTCGTGCCCGATGATGCCGCCCTTGGGCACGCGGTGGTCGAGATGGCCCTGGAAGATGTGCAGATCCGTGCCGCAGATACCGACCCGCTTGACGTGCAAGAGCGCTTCGCCCGCGCCCGCGCTGGGCTCGGGCGCCGTGCCCGTCCTGAACCGGCGGGCCCCTTCGTAGAACGACGCGCGCATGGCTAGCCCCCCTCCAGGATCTTGCGCATGGTCTCTCCCTCACGCTTGAACCACTCGAAGAGTATCTCGACGTCCCAGCCCATGCAGAAATGACGGACGCCCAGATCGAGGTAGGGCTTGGCCTGCTCGGGATGCGAGATCTCGACGCGGGGGGCGATCCCGAGGCCAAGCGCGGCCCGGATCATGCGCCGCTCCGCTTCCACCACCTTGGGATGGCTCCACTGCCCCGCGAGACCGACGCTCATCGAGTAGTCGGCGGGACCGAACTGGACCATGTCCACGCCCTCGACGGCGAGGAGGGCCTCCAGGTTGTCCACCGCGGGCGCCTTCTCGATCATGATGGCGATCACCGCGTCCTCGAGGGCGCGGCAACGAAGGCGGGCGAGCCGACATCCACGACGTAGCCGACGTCGCGGCGCATGCCCACGCCGTGGATGCCGCCGTGCCCGGGCGCCTCCGCCCGCACCGCGCGCACGCACTCCGCGACGTCGTCGGGCGTGCGCGGGTCGGCGAAGAGCAGATTCTGGATGCCGGAGCCGATGGCCCGCACGGCCACGAACGTGCGCGGCTGCTGCTCGACCTTCATCATGGCCGACATGTGCGGGAAGGTGTCGACGGCCCGGGCCATAGCACGGGCAACAGGAAGCGCTCGCGCTGGGCGCCCGACGCGAAGCGAAGGAGCCCGCCGTCGCCGCCCAGGGCCAGGTGCCCGAGCACGCTGCCCGAGCGGCCAACCGCCTCGTGCAGCGCGACCATGCCGAGGGCGCCCACGCCCCCGCCGCCGAGATCGGCGGGCTGGAGCACGCGATAGAGGCCGAGCGCCGCGGAGCGCGCGCGCACCCAGCCCTCGAGCTCGGCGGAGGCGTCGGCCTCGTCACCGATCCGCGCCGCGCTCTCCGCCGGGCTCACCTCGTCCTCGAGGAAGCGCGAGAGCGCCGACCGGAGCTGCCGGATCTCGGCAGGCATCGGATGACCGTCGGGAACGGGGAAGTTCAACGTGCCCTCGCCGCCTCGGGCGCGAGCGCGATGCACGCAAAGGCGACCCTGGCCGTGGTGGGCACGCCGAATCGCGCGGTGTGACGGGCGGGCAGTCCGTTCGGGAAGTGCTTGACGTATTCGGCATTGATCTCGTGGTAGTCGGCGGGGTCCTGGATGAGAAGGGTCACCTGCACCACGCGCTCGAGCGAGGAGCCGGCGGCGGCGAGAATGGCCGCGACGTTCTCGAGGGCCCAGCGGGTCTGCTCCGCCGCCGTGCCCTCGCGCGCCTTGCCGCCGATGTCGTTGCCGGCGCCCGTGCCCGAGACGAAGACGAGCCCGGCCGCCCTCGTCGCGCGCGAGAAGGCGCCGGGCACGGGCGCGTCTGAGGGATTGAAGAACTCGATCATGGGGCGAGCTCGATCATGACATCTGCCTCCCGGCGCCGACTTCGCTCTCAATCGGAGCCCGCACGCAAGGAGTGTAGGCGGGCCCGCCGCGCGCCGTCAACCACCGAGCCCTCTGCTATACTCGCGCGATGCCCGATCCTTCCCCTCCCCTCGCGGGCCTCGTCGTCCTCGACTTCACGCGCGTGCTCGCCGGACCGTACTGCACACGGCTCCTCGCCGACCTCGGCGCGCGCGTCATCAAGATCGAGCGGGCGCGCGGCGGCGATGACATGCGCAAGGGACACCTGCAGCTCGAGCCCGGTCGGGACGATCAGAGCACCTACTTCACCCGCATCAACGTCGGCAAGGAGAGCCTCGGGCTCGATCTTGGTCGCCCCGAGTCTCGCGCCATCCTCCTCGACCTCGCGCGCGTGGCCGACGCGGCCGTGGAGAACTTCGCTCCCGGCGTGGCCGCGAGGCTCGGCTGCGACTACCAGACCTTGCTTGCCGCGCGACCCGACCTCGTGTACTGCTCCATCTCCGGCTTCGGTCAGACGGGGCCGTGGCGCGAGCGCCCTGCCTTCGCCCACATCGTCCAGGCCGCCTCGGGTCTCATGCACCTCGAGCAGGGAGAGCTGCCCGCGCCGCGGGCCGCGAGCCTGCAGGCGGCCGACGTGCTCGCGGGCACGCATGCCTTCGGGGCCATCCTGGCCGCGCTGTGGCGGCGCGCGCGGACGGGCGCAGGCGCGCGGCTCGACATCTCCATGCTGGAAGCGCTGATCGCGGCCGACGACGTGTCCTTCGGAGCCGTGCTCAACGGCGGCGATCAGATCACCGCCCCGCGCCCGGGCATGCCCGTCTACCGGATCGGCGACGGGTTCCTCGCCCTTCAGACGGCGGGCTCGATCGAGATCCTGCCGCGCCTGGCCTCCCTGATGGAACGGCCGGGACTCCTCGAGGACCCGCGCTTCGCCACGCCGGACGCGCGCCGGGAGAACTGGCCCGCGCTCCGCGACCTGATCGGCGGCTGGCTCGAGCGCTTCACATCCGTGGACGAGGCGCTCGGCGTCCTCACCGCCGCGCGCATCCCCTGCGCTCCCGTGCTGACGCCACACGAGGTGACCACCCATCCGCACCTCCTCGCGCGTGAGGCGTTTCCCGCCGTCTCGCATCCCACGCGCGGCAGCGTGCGCGTGACCGCGAGCCCCTTTCACTGGGACGGCCGTCCCGTCCATCCCGCGGGCCCCGCGCCGTACCGCGTTGGCGAGCACAGCCGGCTGGTGCTCTCCGAGGTTCTGGGCTACGATCGGGAGCGCATCGAAGACCTGATCCGATGCGGCGCCGTCGAAGCGCCGTAAGTTGCCTCCACCCTTCTGAGCAGGAGCGAGAGACATGGCCCGGATGACCGGCGGGGAAGCGCTCGTGCAGTCCCTCTATCGTGAAGGCATCCGCGTCGTCTTCGGCCTCCCCGGCGTCCAGCTCTACGGCGTCATGGCCGCCCTCCGCGACGAGCCACGCATCCGGTTCATCACCACGCGCCACGAGCAGGCCACGAGCTACATGGCCGACGGCTACGCTCGCGCGGGGGGCGATGTCGGCACGGGCCTCGTGGTGCCGGGCCCCGGACTCCTGAACTCGACGGCCGGGCTCAGCACGGCCTATTCCGCCTCCTCGCCCGTCCTCATGCTCTCCGGACAGATCCCGCGCGAGCAGATCGGCAAGAACGTGGGGCTGCTGCACGAGGTCAACGACCAGCAGGACTGTATCGCGCCCATCACCAAGTGGCGGCGCCGCGTCCTCCAGGTCGCCGAGATCCCCGCCGCCGTGCGCGAGGCCTTCACCCAGCTCCGGACGGGCCGGCCCCGGCCCGTCGAGCTCGAGATGCCGCCCGAGACCATGGAAGAGGAAGGGGACGCCGACCTCCTCCCCGCCACGGAGGCGGGGCGCGCGGCCGCCCCCGCCGCCGACATCGCCCGCGCCGTCGAGATCCTGCTCGCCGCGAAGAACCCCATCGTCTACGCGGGCGGCGGCGCCAATCTCTCGGGTGCCCACGAGGCGCTCCGTGCCGTGGCCGAGCATCTGCAGGCCGGCGTGGCGTCATCTCCGGAGGGCAAGGGCGCGGTCGGCGACCTCTCCGACCTCTCGCTGGGCGCCGCGTTCTGGCGCGACTCGCCCCTGCGCGCCGCCATTCACGCCGCCGACGTGGTGCTCGTGGTCGGCTCGCGCCTCGCCCTCGTCACCTTCGCGCCGGGCCAGCGCATCATGCAGATCGACGTCGACCCGGAAGAGATCGGGCGCAATCACAAGAACACCGTGGGGCTCGTGGGCGACGCGCGACGCACCCTCGAGGCCCTCCTGGAGAAGCTGCGCGCGGCCGCGGCGCCGCGCCCTTCCCGCAAGGCCGAGCGCGAGGCGCTGCGCGCCGAGATCGCCGCCCTCATGACGCAGGAGCCGCAGACCTCCATCCTCCGGAGCCTGCGGTCGGGGTGCCCGGAAGACACCATCCTCGTCGCGGGCATGACCCAGATCGGCTACTATTCGCGTCCCTTCTGGCCGACGTATGCGCCGCGCACCTACATCACCTCCTCGTATTCGGGCAATCTCGGCTACGAGTACCCCGTGGCCCTCGGCGCCAAGGTCGCGCGCCCCGAGAAGCCCGTGGTGGCCGTGATCGGCGACGGCGGCTTCCTCTTCAACGCCCAGGAGCTGGCCACGGCCGTGCAGCACAAGATCAACGTGGTCGCGGTGGTGTTCAACGACGACGCCTACGGCAACGTCGCGCGTGATCTCGACGAGGACTGGGGAGGCAACTTCGGCGCGGCCCTGCACAATCCCGATTTCATGAAGCTGGCCGACGCCTACGGCGTCCACGGCATGCGCGCGAAGGAGCCGACGGACGTCGGCCGCCTCGTGAAACAGGCCATCGGACTCGAGCGGCCCGTGCTCATCGAGGTGCCGGTCGGGCGCATGCCCCGGCCCGTTTTTTTCGCCGCGCGCAAGGCCCCGACCAAGTACAAGCGCTGAGGCGAACCGCCAAAGCCACCCCTACCCGCGGGGGCGACGGTGACGCTCAGTGTCAGGCTGACAGAGCCTCGCCCCGAGAAACGTCATCGGAGGCCCGCTGACTCGATATTGGGTGCTTAGTTTTCACTAGGTTGAGTCGCGTCCCAACTGGCACCGCGCTTGCTCGGCTCCCCACGAGTCCCTCTGTGCCTATGTCACGAGAAGAACAGGGAGCCTGAGTCCATGGACGAGATCAAGCGCGAGGTCGCCTTCGCGGGACAGCGGGTCAAGCAGAAGGTCATCTTTGCCCTGGCCCTCTGCTCGGTCATCCCGCTCCTGGTCCTGACCTATACGCTGCACGGGTATTTCATCCCGGGCGGGAACGCCAACATCATCGCGGGCCGCCTTCAAGACCTGCTCGCCCTGCCCATCCTGGTCGCCTTCACGGGGCTCCTGATGGCGGGCGGCGGGTATGTCGTGTGGGACCTCGCGAGCGCGGTGTCGCGCACAGCCAGCCTGGTGGCCACGGCCCAGCCCTCGAGCCCCACCACGGTGTCGCGCGGCGACGAGATCGGCACCCTGATGGCCTCGTTCAACCGGATGATCGCGACCATCGAGCAGCAGTCGGACGAGATCAACCAGTTCCCCAGGCGGCTCGAGCAGCTGACCAAGCAGGCTTTCCGCGATCCCCTGACCAACCTGCCGAACCGCTCGCTCTTCATGGACCGCCTCTCACACGGCCTCACGCGCGCCCAGCGGCGCCACGAGCATCTGGCCGTGCTCTTCCTCGATCTCGACCGCTTCAAGATCGTCAACGATACGCTCGGCCACGCCGTGGGCGACCAGCTGCTCGTCGAGGTCAGCCGACGCCTCACCTCCGCGCTGAGGCCCGGGGACACCGTGGCCAGGCTGGGGGGCGACGAGTTCGGCATCCTCCTCGAGGACGTGGCCGACGCCGAGACCGCCGAGGCGGTGGCCGTGCGCGTCGAGGAGTCCCTGGGCAAGCCGTATCGCTTCGAGGGACGCGAGGTCTTCGTGACCGCGTCCATCGGCATCGCGCTCTCCTCGGCCAAGCTCGGGCTGCCCGAGGAGATCCTCCGCGACGCCGACCTCGCCATGTATCACGCCAAGGCCAAGGGCAAGGCGCGCCACGAGGTTTTCGACGGCAGCATGAGCGCCCCCGCCCTGGATCGTATGGACCTCGAGATGGACCTGCGCTCGGCCATCTCGCGGCACGAGTTCCGCCTGCACTACCAGCCCATCCTTCGCCTCGACACCGGCAAGATCACGGAGGTCGAGGCGCTCATCCGGTGGCAGCACGAGAAGCGGGGACTCCTCCAGCCCGACGAGTTCATCGGGCTCACCGAGGAGACCGGCCTCATCGTCCCCATCGGCCAGTGGGTGCTGAACGAGGCGTGCAAGCAGGCCCGGGTCTGGCAGGTCGAGTATCCGACCACCCCGCCCCTCGTCATGAGCGTCAACCTGTCGGCCAAGCAGTTCCAGAACCCCAAGCTCGTGGAGGAGATCACTCAGGCTCTCGACGAGAGCGGACTCGCTCCGTCCTGCCTCAAGCTCGAGATCACCGAGAGCACGGTCATGCAGGATGCGTCCGTCACCCTGACCAAGCTCAACGAGCTGAAGGAGCTGGGCGTTCGCCTCGCCATCGACGACTTCGGCACCGGCTACTCCTCGCTCGGCTACCTCAAGCGCTTCCCGGTCGACACCCTCAAGATCGACCGCTCCTTCGTCAAGGGTCTCTCGGCGGACGGCGGAGACAGCGCCATCGTGCGCGCGGTGGTGACGGTGGCGAAGAGCCTGAACATGGACGTGACCGCCGAGGGCGTGGAGACGGAAGGGCAGCTCGCCGAGCTCCGGGCCCTCGGCTGCGATCGCTGGCAGGGCTTCCTCTTCGCCCGGCCCGTGTCCCCGGAGCGGGTGGCCCCGCTCCTCGCCTTGGATCAGTCGAAGGAAAAGGAAGTCGCTCGCGCCTAGCTCCCTCCGCGCGCCCACACCGATGAGCATGAGACCTCTGGGGCGCGTCCTTCTTGCTGCGGCCTGGCTCCTCGTGGGGATCGGCCAGGCGTCCGCCCAGACGCAGATCACCGACGCGACGGTGGACGAGCTGCTCCAGCGCGCCGAGGACGCCTTCCGCCGGGGCCGCGCGGATGAAACCGCCGCGCTCCTGCACCGGACCTCGGACTGGGCCAACCACATCCGGGACGCGGCGAGCGGCAGCGCGAAGCCGGCGGAGGACCTCGCCTTCGCGGAGCGGATCTACCGCCGCGTGCTCGCGACGTTCGGGCGGACCCTGGGCGCGGACCACGACCATGCCGGCAGCGCGCTCAGGGGCCTGGCGTCTCTCTACATCGACCAGCAGCGCTACGCGGAGGCCGAGCCACTGCTGCGTCGTACGCTGGGCATCGCCGAATCAGCGCCCGCGCCCTCCGACGACCACCGGCAGGCCGCCGTCGCCAGGGTGGTGGGACAGCTCGGTCAACTCGAGGAGCGCCAGGGCCGGAATGCCGAGGCGGATGCCCACTACCGACGCGCTCTCGCCATCGTCGACAAGCTGCCTCCGCGCTTCCGCAACGCGACGGGAAAATGCGTCCAGCACTACCTGCGGTTCCTGCGCGCGAACAATCGCTCCCAGGAGGCCGCGGCCATCGAGGCGCGTCTCATCCGCTAGGCTGGACTGTTCAGCGAGACAACCCCACCCCCTCCCTCTCCGAGGGAGAGGGATTCATTTTGATCCCTCGCCCCCGCCTCGGGGGAGAGGGCCGCAGCTCGAGCTGAAGGGCGAAGCCCTGAGGCGAGGGCTGAATAGACAGGGGGAGGCCAGGATGCGCTACGCACTCTCGTGAATAGTTCGGGGTAGTCCGCGCGCGGGTTACCGCCGGGCGATCAGGCGCCGGAAGACGGCGCCGTGCTCGAAGCCGTACCCCTGGGCGCGCTCGGCGGCGTTCTGCTTTACGCGGGCGCCGATGGTCTCCCCCGGGGGGACGTTGAAGCCCGGCACCTGGCTCTCGTGACGGACGAGGGCGGCCACCTGCTTGTCGATCCACCCCGTGACGTCGACGATGATTTCCGGCTCGTCCATGCCCCAGTACCAGAGTTCGCGCACCCGATGCGGCTCGAGCTTGTCGTCCGTGATGTGCTCGGGAAAGTGCAGGTGATCGCGGGCGAAGGGATACACGGCGTCGGTGGTCACGATGCCGACCATGCGGTGATCGCGGTGCTGGAAGCCCTTCATCCGGTAGGGGTCGTGGGCGAACACGGTGTGCGGGCGGTATTGCCGGATGGCGCGCACCACGTCCCCCAGGAACTCGCGGCTGTCCTGGAGCCCGCCATCGGCATGGCCGAGCATGACGAGGTTCTTCACGCCCATGAAGTCCGCAGCGGCGCGCTGCTCCCGGGCGCGCTGGTCCGTGAGCTCTCCCGGCGTGAGCGAGCGATCGGACGTGCCCGCGCCCCCGTCCGTGCAGAGCACGTAGGTGACCTCACAGCCCGCCGCCACCCACTTGGCGATGACCCCGCCCGAGCCGATCTCGGCGTCGTCGGGATGGGCGAAGATCACCATGGCGCGTTCGGGAATGTCGGTGACGACCTCGAGCTTTCGGGCGGATTCGTCGATGGGCATGACGCGATTCTACACGGACCTCGCGCGATCTCGCATGCGCATCCGCCGCCTTGCCGCGTCCGGCCCGCCCAGGTATAGTCCGGCTGGCCAGCGCGCCACTGCGCTGGCGCGGACTCCACGCGCCATCAGCTTACTGGAGAGATGACCATGCGGACACCACGGGCGTTCTCGACCATTCTTCTCGTCCTCGCCACCCTCGCGGGGAGCGTCACCCTGCTCGCGCCCGCGGCGGCGCAGAAGAAGCCGATCAAGATCGGCTTCCTGGCGCCGCTCACGGGCGGGGCCGCTCAGATCGGACGGGACATGGTCAACGGCTTCGAGATGTACCTGGAGGAGACGGGGCAGCAGATCGCCGGCCGGAAGGTCGAGGTGATCGTCGAGGACACCGCCGGCAACCCGGGCACGGCCATCACCAAATTCCGCAAGTTCGCGGAGAGCGACCGCGTCGACATGGTGGTGGGCGAGGCATTCGCGCACATCGGATACGCCCTCGCTCCCAAGGCCGAGGAGTTCCGGATGCCCACCATCTTCCCGGTGATCGCGGCCGACGACTTGACCCAGCGAAAGACCTCGAAGTGGGTGGTGCGCCTCGGCTGGACGGGGAGCCAGCCCTCCCATCCGTTCGGGGAGTATGTGGCGAAGACCCTCGGCTACAAGCGCGTCGCCGTGTTCGGCACGGACTACGCCTTCGGCTACGAGGTGGTGGGCGGGTTTCAGCGCACCTTCGAGGAGGCGGGCGGGCAGGTCATCCAGAAGCTCTGGGCCCCGCTGGGCACCACCGATCTCGCCCCCTATCTCTCGCAGATCAAGCGCGAGGCCGACGCGGCCTTCATCATCGTGGTCGCCGCCTCCGCCCTCCGCTTCCCCGCCCAGTATCAAGACGCCGGCCTGCGGGGTCGTCTGCCCGTGATCGGCGGCGCCGTCATCGTGGACGAGTCCATCCTGCCGTCCTTCGGCGACGAGGCGCTGGGGATCGTCACGCCGCTCATGTACAGCGCCGCCCTCGACACCCCCGTCAACAAGCGCTTCGTGGCGGAGTACCGCAAGCGCTACGGCAAGATCCCCTCGTACTTCTCGGAGACCTGCTACATGTCCGGCCGCTGGATCAACGAGGCGGCGCGCGTGGTCGGGGGCAACGTGGAGGATCGGGAGAAGTTCATGGCGGCCTTTCGCAAGGTGGAGATCCCGGACGCCCCCCGCGGGCCCGTCAAGCTCGACGCCTGGGGTAATCCGATCCAGAACATCTACGTCCGCAAGGTGGAGCGCAAGGGAGGCGAGCTGCAGAACACCGTCATCCACACCTTCCCGGCCGTCTCGCAGTTCTGGACGTACAAGCCGGAAGAGTTCCTCAAGCAGCCCGTGTACAACCGCGACCAGCCCCCCTGTCGGTTCTGCTAGGAATCGTGCGATGAAGGTCACCTCGCTCGAGGCCTATTTCCTGTCCGCGCCCTTGCCCCAGGCCGTCCGCACGTCCACCCATCGGATCACGAGCGTGAGCGAGGTCATCGTCAGGCTCTCCACGGATGCAGGCCTCGTGGGGATCGGCGAGGCCCACGGGCCGTTTCTCTTCCAGCAGGGTCCGGACGGCCTGCGCAGCGTGAAGGACATCCTGACCGCCATCACGCCGATCGTCGTGGGACAGGATCCGTTCGACGCCGAGCGGATCTGGCAAGACCTCTTCGCGCTGACCTACACGAGCGTACGCGGGATTCCCACGCTGGCGCGGCAGCAGCGTCCGCTGGTCACGGCCATGAGCGCCATCGACATCGCCCTCTGGGATCTCAAGGGCAAGGCGATCGGCCGCCCCGTCTGGGCCTTGCTGGGCGGGGCCCTCCGGGAGCGGGTACCCGCCTATGTCACGGGCTTCTACTATCGGGACGGCGAGCGCCCCGACGATCTCGTTCGCGAGGCGGCCATGTACGTGGAGCAGGGCTATCGCACGGTCAAGGTCAAGGTCGGAGGACTGAGCCCGGAGGCGGATGCCGAGCGGGTGGGCCGGATCCGGAAGGCGGTCGGGGGCGACGTCGCCATCATGCTCGACGCGAATCAAGGCTGGAATCTGCCGACAGCGGTGCGCGCGGCGAAGCTCTGCGCCGAGCACGACATCTTCTGGCTCGAAGACCCGATGCCCTGGTTCGACGAGCGTCACACCCTGGAGCGGCTCAAGGCGGAAGTCGACATCCCCATCGCGGCCGGGGAGACGGAGTACAGTCCCTTCGGCCTGCGCACGATGCTGGCCGAGGGGCTGGTCGACTACCTGATCATCGACTCGACCTGGGCGGGAGGGCTGACGACGTGGCGGAAGGCCGCCGTCATGGCCGAGCTCTATCACGTGCCGTTGGCCGCCCATCACGATCCCCAGATCCATGTCCACGCGGTGGCGGCCAGCCCGACCGGGTTCATCCTGGAATCCTTCGCGGACCCGACTCGCGATCCCTTGTGGTTCGAGCTCTTTCGCGAGCGCCCGTCCATCGCGGACGGTTTCATGGCGCTGCCGGAGGCGCCGGGGCTCGGGCTCGCGCTTCGCGACGAGACCCTGGAGAAGTACGGCGTGAAGATCGCCTGACCCCCGTCAGGATCCCCAGACCTTCCGTCAGGATCCGGTCACGCCTAGGTCATGAGGATGACGATCACGATCCCCCAGATGGTGAGGAGGGTGTTGCCCACCGCGTAGGTGACGGTGTAGCCGAGGGCGGGGACCTTGCTCTGGACCACGTCCTGCACCGCCCCCAGCGCCGCTCCCGTCGTCCGCGCCCCCGCCACGCAGCCGAGGGCGATGCCTGGGTGGAAGCGGAACACGTACCTGGCCACGAGCAGGCCGACGAGCAAGGGAATCGTCGTCACCAGGATGCCCGCGAGAAAGAGGCTCAGGCCTGCTTCCCGGAGGCCAGCCACGAACCCGGGGCCGGAGTTGATGCCGACCACCGCCATGAAGATGTTCAGTCCCAGCGAGTTCATCATCCAGAGGATGGGCTCCGGCACGCCCCCGAAGGACGGACGCACGGAGCGCAGCCACGAGAAGACGAGGCCCGCGATCAGCGCGCCGCCGCTCGTGCTGAGGCTCAAGGGCACCTCGCCGATCTTGATGGCCAGCGCGCCCACGAAGGCGCCGGTGGTGACGCCGGCCGCGACGAACCGGATGTCGGACATGCGGAGGGAGAGACCGGCAGAGCCGGGGCCCCGGCGGCCGGCTCGGCGGGGCTCCACGAGGGTCAGCACGGGACCGCCGGCGCTGACGGGGCGGTCGACCTCCGGGGCAAGGGCAAGGGCGCCGAAGGTCCTTCTCCCTCGCGTGTTCTCCTCACCCAGGTGGAGCACGGTCGGGTGGGGGCCGACGGCCTCCACGCCCAGAAGCATGTCGGTCAAGGACGCGGGCTGGGCCTGGGGCACCAGCCTGAGCTCGGCAGATTGGGCCTGGCGAGCCATCGTCACTTCGTATTCCTTGCAGGCGGCCTCGACGTTGCCGCCCACCAGCTTCGGCCCCACGGAGGACAGGATCCAGGCCGACCCGGCCGTGCCGAAGATGTACGTGACCGCATACGCCACGGGCATGGCGTCGACCAGGCGCTTCTTCTCGTCGTCCGGGATCGCCGCTTGTTGATGGCCTCGGCGGCGGTGCCGAGGAGCCCGGAGATGGTCTGGGAGCCGGCGAGAAGGCCCGCGGCCTGGCCGACGTCGTAGCCGAGGGCCTTCGCCACCGCGTACGCGACCACGAGGGACGCCACGCACTGCACGGCCGCGAAGATCGCCTGGGGCACGCCTTCGTTCCTCAAGCCTCGAAAGAACTCGGGACCGGCGCCGTAGCCCACGGCAAAGAGGAACATCAGGAAAAAGGTCGCCTTCACGTTGGAGGAGATGGAGACGTGCATCTGCCCGATGAGGACGCCCATGAGCAGGGTGCCCGTGACCGAGCCCAGACTGAAGGCTCCGATCCTGAGTCCGCCTATCCAGTAGCCGAGGGCGAGGGCGAGGAAGATCGAGACCTCGGGATACTGCCGGAGAGTTGAGGCGAGCCAGTCCATGTGATTCCCTCTTCCAGGCACGACGGTGAGGAGCTCGTCGCGTGGCCTGAGGGGATTTCCATGGCAAGAGCGGTTCCATGTTCTCCGACTCGACGTCGGTCTTCGGTCGCCTCGGTGTTCGCACAGTGACGGTCGCGTGACGCCGCGACGACCCTTGCAGATCACGCGTTTGCCTCGTGCGCGCGAGGCGATTCTTCGCGCTCCGCGCTGCACGCGGGAAAACTCGATCCCGGTCTCTGTCGAGGAATTTTCCAGGTGACGCGTCACGCGGAGAACGCGTGACGTCAGGCGCGTTCCCCTTCTGTCAAGACCCGACCTGGTCTGGTCAGCGGGCGGAGGCGGTCACCGTCCGCGGGACGGCGCGGCGACGCACCTGCAGCACGGTCGCAATGGTCAGCACCATGAGGACGGCCGCCACCAGGAAGACGAGCCGCGGCTCGCCGCGGTCGAGCAGCCAGCCGAAGAAGAGGGGGGTCAGCGCGGAGCCCAGATCGAGACCGGAGTAGACGAAGCCGTAGACCTTCCCGGAGGCCCCGGGCGGCGTGGCCGAGCGCACCAGCATGTCGCGCGACGGCGAGGTGCCGCCGACGAAGAAGCCGGCCAGCGCCATGATCACGGGCAGCGTGTTCAAGGGCGGCGCCCCGCTCGCCACCACCAAGGTGGTGAGCGCGCCCAGCAGCATGCCGCCCCCCGCCACCACGTGATGCCGATTCGTCCGATCCGTGAGAACGGCGCCCACGAAGATGCCCCCCGCGGATCCGAGGAAAAAGCCGGTGAGCGCCCCCGTGGCGAGGCCCAGCGGTGCCTCGTAGAGCTGGACTATGGCGGAGACGGCAAAGGTCTGGATGCCCACGAGTGAGGTCGCGAGCAGGGCGAAATAGGCAAAGGCCGCGAGGATGGAGGGAGTCATGAGGAGAGCGACGTTCCCCGCGAGACCGTGCACGGGGGCGGCGCGCCTCGATTCGCGACCGCCGCGGTCATCGAGGGTGCGGCGCTGCGTCGACAGGGCGAGAGTGGCGGCAAGCCCGGCCACCCCCACGGTGATGAGCGACACGCGCCAGTTGAAGGCGTGCGCCAGCCCGACCACGACCGTCGGCGCCGCCACCCAGCCCAAGGTGCCGCAGATGCCGTGGACGCCGTACGCGCGGCCGAGCCGTTCCGGAGAGACCGCCGTGTTGAAGATGGAATAGTCCGCAGGATGGAACACGCTGTTGCCGAGGCCGAGGAGCACCGCCACGGGGAGCAGGAGCCAGAAGGCGGGCACGACCCCCGCCACCGCCGTCGCTCCCGAGAGGAGCGCCATGCCCCCCAGGAGGACGCGCCGCGCGCCGAGATGGTCCACGAGGAAGCCCGCGCCCGTCTGTCCCAACCCGGAGGCCGCGAAGAAGAGGCTCATCAGGAGCCCGAGCTCGACGTAGGAGACGCCGAACGACTCGCGGAGGAGCGGGAAGAGCGGGGGCAGGGCGAGCTGAAAGAAGTGGCTGACGAAATGCGCCGAGCCGATGAGGCCGATGATGCGCACATCGCGCCTCAGGCTGCCCACCGAAGCCTCCGCCGCCGTCCGAATAGCGCACCTCCCTGTGCGTCCCGCCCATCCCTATGGCGCGTCTCAACAGCACGAAGCCCCGCGAGGGCGGGGCTCATCCAGCCTATCCCAACCTGGCCGGCCGGGATAGAGGTCGTTTACCGCGGCACCGGGCCAAGTTGCGAGCCAGTTCTACTCAGCTCTCGCCTCGGGCTATGCCCTCAGCTCGAAATGCCACGCCCGAGGGAGCCAGCAACGCGAGGCGTACGTAGGTGTACGTTGAGCGTTGCTGGCGACCGAGAATGTGGCCGTTCGAGCTGAGCTGCCCTGCCGCGAGGCGAGAGCGGAGTTGATCTGGCGAAGCAAACTGCCCAGTGCCTGTCGCGGATTGTTGCCGCGTGGTACCATCGCCCCGCCAGCGCTCGCACCGAGCAACCTACCCGGGAGGTATTGATGCCGATCCAGCACGTGGGCCGCCCCCTCAAGCGGCTCGAGGACCCCAAGCTCATCACGGGTAGCGACCCGTACGTCAACGACGTGCGTCGCGGGCTCGAGGGCGCACTCTGGCTCGCCTTCGCGCGCAGCCCCCATGCCCATGCGGTGATCAAGCGGATCGACACGACGGCGGCCAGGAAGATGCCGGGGGTGGTCGCCGTCCTCACGGGCGCCGACGTCAATGCGGAAGTCGGCGTCATCCACACGCCGCTCCCCCCCGAGATGTTCCAGACCATGAATCGTCAGGGCCACACGCTCCTCGCCGAAGGCCGGGTTCGTCATGTCGGCGAGCCCGTTGTCGTCGTCGCCGCGGAGTCGCCCCAGGCCGCCACCGACGCCGCCGAGGCGGTCGTGGTGGACTACGAGCCGCTGCCCGTCGTGGTCGACGCTCAGGAGGCGCTCAAGCCGGGGGCGCCGCTGCTCTATCCCGAGACCGGCTCCAACCTTGCCGTCTCGCTCAAGATCGAGAAGGACGGCGTCGACGCCGGTCTCGAGGCCGCGGACATCGTCCTCGAGCTCGACATGATGAACCAGCGCGTGCTGCCCCTGTGCATGGAGCCGCGGGCCTGCAGCGCGATCTGGGACGACAAGGCGCAGAAGCTGACCATGTGGGGCGACACGCAGACCCCGCACACCATGCGCAATCAGATCGCCGAGCGCTTGAAGCTCAAGCCCGAGCAGATCCATCTCATGACCGGGCGCGTGGGCGGGGGATTCGGCGCCAAGGTACCCGTGTATCAGGAAGACACGCTGGTGACCATGCTCGCGAGACGGCTCAAGCGCCCCGTGCGCTGGGCGGCCACGCGACGCGAGGACATGCAGGCGACCGGCCACGGGCGTGACATGCGCTGCTGGATGAAGCTCGGGGCGGACAAGACGGGCCGCGTGCTGGCCATGGACGTCAAGATCACGGGCAATGTCGGCTTCTGCCTGTACCACGTCGGCTGTCTCCTGCCCGTCCTGTGCGCGCAGATGATCACGGGCTGCTACGCGATCCAGGCCGTGCGCGCCGAGGTGGTGTGCGGCTTCACCAACACCATGGGCACTGTCCCCTATCGGGGCGCCGGACGGCCCGAGGCCGCCTACTTCATCGAGCGCGCCATGGACATGCTGGCGGCCAGGCTCAAGCTCGATCCCGCCGACGTCCGCAAGCGCAACTTCATCGCGCCGGACAAGTTCCCTTACGACACCGCGCTGGGCAATTCCTACGACAGCGGCGAGTACGCCCGCGCCCTCGACCACGCCCTCGTCAAGTCGGGCTATCCCGCCCTTCGCAAGGAGCAGGAAGCCGCCCGCGCCCAAGGCCGCCTCGTGGGGATCGGGCTCGCCTCGTACGTCGAGATCTGCGGCTTCGAGGACGGCGAGGTCTCCGACCTCGTGGTCGCCGACGACGGGCGCGTCACCGTTCTCACCGGCTCCGCCTCCCACGGCCAGGGGCACGAGACGGCCTTCGCGCAGCTCGTGGCCGACGAGCTGCAGGTGCCCATGGACCTGGTCAAGGTCGTGCAGGGCGACACCGCGCTGGTCCGGAACGGCGTCGGCACCTTCGGCAGCCGCTCCGCCGCGCGCGGTGGGATGCACGCCCTCGGCAACGCCACCAAGGTGCGTGAGAAGGCGCAGCAGATCGCCGCCAAGCTCCTCGAGGCGGCCGCCCCCGACCTCGTGCTGGCCGACGGCAGGTTCTCCGTGCGCGGCGTGCCCGACCGCTCCGTCACGTGGCAGCAGGTCGCCGCGGCCGCCAAGGGCAGCCTGCATTCGAAGGAAGACCTCCAGATGGGCAACGGCATGCTCTTCCCCTTCGGCGCCCACGTGGCCATGGTCGAGGTCGACCGGGACACGGGCCAGCCTCGCATCCTCCGCTACATGTCGGTGGACGACGCGGGCTTCCTGATCAATCCGCTCCTCGTCCAGGGGCAGGTCCACGGCGGGCTGGCCCAAGGCATCGGCCAGGCGCTCTGGGAGGAGGCGGCCTTCGACGAAGGTGGCCAGCTCCTCTCCTCGAGCCTCATGGACTACGCCATGCCCAAGACCATCGATCTCATCTCTTTCGACAACGACCACACGCGCACGCATTCGCCGCGGACTCCCCTCGGCGTCAAGGGCATCGGCGAGGCCGCGACCATCGGCTCCACGCCCGCCATCGCCAACGCGGTGATGGATGCTCTGGCTCCGGTGGGCGTCACGCACGTGGATCTGCCCCTCACCCCGCGGAAGATCTGGGCGGCCATGAGCGCGGCCCGGAAATCCTGAGGAGGGTTCGACCATGAAGGCCGCCATTCTCTACGAGGCGAACACACCGCTCCAGGTGGTCGAGGTGGAGCAGCAGGGTCTGCAGTCCGGCGAGGCGCGCGTGCGCGTCAAGGCCGCGGGGATCTGCCACAGCGACTGGCACATCATGAACGGTGACTGGCCCCTGCCCCTGCCCATGGCCCTCGGCCACGAGGCGGCGGGTGTCGTGGAGGAGGTTGGCCCGGGTGTGGCCAACGTCAAGCCCGGGGATCACGTCATCTTCTCGTTCCGACCCCAGTGCGGCCGCTGCCTCTACTGCTCGCTCGGCCGCTCCATCCTTTGCGACGGGCACAAGAGCGCGCGCTTCGCCATGCTCGACGGCAGCCATCGCCTGCGCCGCGACGGCCAGAACATCAACCAGATGGCGCGCATCGGCACCTTCTCGGAGTTCGTCGTGTGTCCCGCCGAGATGCTCGTGCCCATCCGCAAGGAGATGCCGTGGCCCCAGGCCGCCCTCGTGGGCTGCTGCGTGCCCACGGGCGTGGGCGCCGTCACCTCCTGCGCGCGTGTGGAGGCCGGCGCCTCCGTGCTCGTCATCGGCTGCGGCGGCGTGGGGCTCAACGTGGTGCAGGGCGCGCGGCTGGCCGGGGCGGGCATGATCGTGGCCGCGGATCTCCTCGACAGCAAGCTCGGCTACGCCAAGGAGTTCGGGGCCACCCACACCTTGAACGCGAAGCAGGACAACGTCGTCGAGCGCGTGCGCGAGCTGACGGAGGGGCGCGGGGTCGACTACGCCTTCGACGCCATCGGCGGCGAGCAGACGACGCTGCAGATCCTGGACGCCATCAGGCCCGGCGGCGTTGCCGTCATCGTCGGCATGGCGGCCATGGCCGTCCGCGCGCCCATCACGCCGTACATGATGGCCCTCCAGGAAAAGACCCTCAAGGGCACCATGTACGGTTCCGTGCGCCCACCCATCGATTTTCCGCGGCTCGTGGAGCTCTACCTCGACGGCCGCCTCAAGCTCGACCAGCTCGTGAGCCGGACGTACAAGTTGGAGGAGATCAACGAGGGCTTCAAGGCCCTGACGTCCGGCCAGGTCGCCCGCGGGGTCGTGGTGTTCAACTGATGAAATCGCGCACCGTCTACGAAACGCCGCGCGGCGCGGGCGCCCCCGGCGAAGAGGTGGTCACCAGCACCTGTGCCCACAACTGCGGCGGGCGCTGTGTGGTCAACGCCCACGTCAAGGACGGCCAGATCGTGCGCATCAGCACCGATCCGCGCCGCTGGACGCCCGAGATGCCGCCGCTGACCGCCTGCGTGCGCGGCTTCGGCGCCGCCGAGCGCATCAATCACCCCGACCGGCTGCGCCATCCCCTGCGCCGCATGGGCCCGAAGGGCTCGGGCGCCTACGAGCGCATCTCGTGGGACGAGGCGCTCGACGAGGTCGCGGCCCAGATGCTGCGCATCCGCGACACGTACGGGCCCGCGGCCATCCTCGACTGCTCGCGCACCGGGAGCACGGCGGTGATCCACAATCGCGCCGTGGTCCAGCGCCTCCTCCATCTCTTCGGCGGCTGCACCGAGCTCTGGTCGAACCTCTCGAACGAGGCCGAAATCTTCGCCCTCCGCCACACCTATGGCCCCAAGGTGGATTGCAAGTTCGCGGGGCGTGAGCCCAGCGACTATGTCAACTCGCGGCTCATGATCCTCTGGGGCTGGAGCCCTGCCGACGGCACCTTCGGGACCAATTCGCCTCAGTATATCCACTGGGCGCGCGAGCAGGGAGTGCGCATGGTCACCGTCGATCCGCGGGCCACGCGGACGAGCGTGAAGATGGCCGACGAGCACGTGCCCATTCGCCCCGGTACCGACGCGGCCATGCTCATCGCCATGGCCCAGGTCATCGTGAGCGAAGGCCTCCATGACCAGGCCTTCCTCGACCGGCTCGCCCTCGGCTTCGACGAAGCCCACCTGCCCGAGGGCGCGCCTCCCGGCTCCTCCTACCGCTCGTATCTGCTCGGCCTCTCCGACGGCGTGGTGAAGACACCGGAGTGGGCGGCGCCCCTCACCGGTGTCCCCGCCGAGACGATACGAAGGCTCGCGCGCGAGTTCGCCACGATGAAGCCCGCCGGTCTCCACTGCGGCTACGCGCCGGGACGGACGGCGTTCGGCGAGCAGTTCCACCGCGCGGCGTATGCGCTCTGCGCGATCACGGGCAACATCGGCATCCCCGGCGGCAATTCCGGCTGCAGCGGCGGCGCCCAGTTCCACGGCATCAAGCGCCAGGGCGCGCCGCCCAACCCCGCCAACGCCCGCGTGGCCTCCACGCTGCTCGCCGATTTGCTCGCGCGGGGCCGCGCGGGCGGCTATCCCGCCGACATCAAGATGGTCTACTCCGCCTGCGGCGACCTCGCCAACCAGTGCCCCAACGTCAACAAGATCACCGCGGGGCTCGAGGGGCTGGAGTTCATGGTCGCCCACGATCACTTCCTGACCCCGACGGCGCGCCAGGCCGACATCGTGCTGCCCGCGACCACGTTCTGGGAGCGGAACGACATCCACACGCCGTGGAGCGGGGCGGGCCACTACGCCATCTTCATGCGTCAGGCCATCAAGCCCATGTACGAGTGCCGCAACGACGTGGACATCTGCGCGGACCTGGCCAGGCGGCTGGGTCTGCACGGCTACAAGCGCCCGGATGACATCGAGTGGCTGCGCGAGGTCTGCGCGGGCACCGACATCGACGACTTCGACGCCTTCCGCGAGCACGGGCTGGCGCGCCTGCCTGCCCCCGAAGAGGCGGTGGCCTTCGCGCGAGAAGTCCGCGACCCCGCCCGGCATCCCTTCTCCACGCCGTCAGGAAAGATCGAGATCTACTCGACCTCGATCGCCGCCAACCCCGACCCGTACGGGCTCGGCCACGTTCCCGCCATCCCGACCTGGATTCCGCCCCACGAGGGCGACCCGCACCATCCCCTCGAGCTGATCTCGCCCAAGTCACGGGCCCGGACGCATTCGACCCACGACAACCAGGAGATCCTGGCGCGGGCGGACAGGCAGGACGTGTGGATTCACCCGGAGGATGCCGCCGCCCGCGGCATCGAGCACGGCCGGCCCGTGCGCGTCTTCAACCAGCGCGGCGCGACCATCCTGCCCGCGCGCGTGACCGACCGCATCGCCCGCGGGGTCGTCTCCATCAAGGAGGGCGCGTGGTTCACTCCCGCCGCCTCCGGAGAGGACACACGGGGATGCGCCAATGTCCTGACGGAAGACCGCGCGACGCCGGCGGGAGCGCCGACGTACAACACCTGCCTCGTCGAGATCGAACCCGCTCCCCCGTCGGCCTGAGCCCTCCCCCGCCCCCGTCGATGAGCGACGACGCCGACGTCGAGAGGAAGGTGGCGGCGAGCCTCGAGGCGCTGGGCGCGCCCTTCGAGCTGCTGCGGATCGACCCCGACTTCGCCGACACCGCGGCCTTCTGCGAGAAGTACGGCATCCCCCTCGACCACTCGGGAAACACCATCATCGTGGCCTCGAAGAAGGAGCCCAGGCAGTACTGCGCCTGCCTCGTCCTCGCCACCACGCGCCTCGACGTCAACCACACGGTGCGCAAGCTCCTCGGCGCCTCGCGCGTCTCCTTCGCCACCGCCGAGGAGACGCAGGCCCTCACCGGCATGATGATCGGCGGCGTGACGCTCCTCGCCTTGCCGGCAGACCTGCCCGTCTATGTCGACGAGAGGATCATGTCGCTCGACTACGTCATCCTGGGTGGCGGCAGCCGGTCATCGAAGATCAAGATTTCCCCCGACGCTCTGAAGCGCCTGCCCAGCTTGTCGGTAGTCGCGGGACTGGCGCAGGCGATTCCATGAAGATCGGCGTCAACCTCATCAATTTCGGTCCCGGCGCCACGCCGGAGGCCTTGCTCTCGTGGGCGCGCCTCGTGGAGGAGCTGGGCTACCACCTCCTCATGACCTCCGACCACGTGGCCGTCACGCCCGACGTTGCCGGTCGCTATCCCGCGCCCTTCTACGAGCCCCTGACCGTGCTCGGCTGGCTCGCGGGGGTGACAAAGCGGGTGGAGCTGGGCACCACGGTCATCATCGTCCCCTATCGCCATCCCCTCGAGACGGCGCGCGCCACCGCCGTGGTCGACCAGCTCTCGGGCGGGCGATTCATCTTCGGGATCGGCGTGGGATGGGCGAAGCAGGAGTTCGAGGCGCTGGGGCTCCCCTTCGACAAGCGTGGGGCCATGACCAATGACTATCTGAGCGCGATCAAGGCCTGCTGGACCCAGGACGTGGCGAGCTACGAGGGGCGCTTCGTCCGCTTCCAGGGTGTTCACACGTCTCCGCGGCCGCTCCGCTCGCCCCACCCGCCCATCTGGGTCGGCGGGGCAAGCGAGGGCGCGCTCCGGCGCGCGGTGCTTCATGGCGACGCCTGGCACCCGATCAGGGTGCGCGTGGACTGGGTGCGGGATGCGGGGCTGCCCAGACTCAAGGAGATCGCCCAGAAGGAGGACAGGCCGGTGCCCGCGCTCTGCCCGCGGATCAAGCTGCAGCTCTCGGACGGGCCGATGCCGGAAGACACGCGCAGCGCGGGCCAGGGCAGCCTCGAGCAGGTGCGCGGCGACCTCCAGGAGCTCCAGGCCATGGGCGCGCCATACGTGCTCCTCGACACCTACCTCGACGATCCCGAGGCGACCCGGAGCCACGAGCCGGCCTGGCGGTTCCTGAAGACGGTGGCGGAGCGCCTGGTCGATCTCGGGCGTCAGACTATTCGATGATGAACCGGTTTGGTCGATGATGAAGTGGTTCGGGGCCGCCGCCACCATCCTCTTCGCCATGGGCCTGGCCCGAGCGGAGGAGCAGCGCACGGTGGTCACGCTCGGCACGGCCACGCCGGGCGGCGGCTTTCCCGTCTATGGCCAAGCGGTGGCGGAGACCATCCACGCCACCGATCCCTCGCTCGAGGTGCGCACGCGAAACACCAAGGGCTCCACCGAGAACGTGCCGCTCCTCGAGGCGGGCCAGCTCGATCTCGCGCTGGTCCAGGGCGAGGTCGCCCACGAGGCGCTCAGCGGCATCGGCCGTCCGCCCGCGCGCCTTCAAATCCTCGTGGCCATGTACACCACGCCGGGGATGTTCGTGGTCCGCGGCGATCAACCCTTCCGGACCATCTCCGATCTCAAGGGCAAGACCGTGGCCTGGGGCGCCCGCGGATCCGGCCTCGTGGTCCTCGCCCGCTATGTGCTGGACGGACTCGGGCTGGACATGGAGCGCGATTTCCGGTCCGTCTATCTCGATCAGGCGGGTGACGGGCCCGCCATGGTCGGCGACGGCCGCGCGGCCGCCCTCTGGGGTGGCGGCGCGGGGTGGCCCGGCTTCACCGCCGTCGCGCGCGGCGCCCAGGGCGCGCGGTTCATCGCCCCCACGCCGAGCGAGCGCGCGCTCATCCAGGCCAAGCACGCTTTCCTCAAGACCTTGACCATTCCCGCGGGCGCGTATCCGGGTCAGACGGAGCCCATCGTGTCGGTGGGCTCGTGGAGCTTCATCCTCGCCACGCCCACCCTGGCCGAGGACACCGCGTATCGTCTCGCCCGCGCCCTGCACCGCGGCGAGGCGATGATCGCCGCCAAGCTACCCCAGGGACACGAGACGACCGCGGCCAATACCGTGGCGGGCGCCCCGCGTCCCGAGCTCATCCATCCAGGCGCTCGCCGCTACTTCCGCGAGATCGGCCTGCTTCCGTAACTTCTACCCTAGAGAGGAGCACACCATGATCTACGAGATCCGTACCTACGGCGTCAAGGTCGGCAGCCTCGGCGAGGTCGAGAAGCGCTACGGCGAGGCCTACGAGCATCGCAAGAAGTACTCGGAGCTCGCGGCCTTCTTCCACACGGAGATCGGGCCGCTCAACGAGATCATCCACATCTGGAAGTACGAGAGCATGGACGATCGGGCCAAGGTGCGCGCGGCCGCGGCCAAGGACGCGAACTGGCCGCCCAAGATCCAGGAGTTCATCACGACGATGTCCTCGGAGATCGTGCTTCCCTTCCCCTTCGCCCCCGAGCCCAAGCCCGGCACGTACGGCCCCTACTACGAGTTCCGCTACTACACGTTCAGGGCGGGGACGCTGCCGGACACGATGAAGCGCTGGGAAGCCAAGCTGCCCGGCCGTCTCGGGCTCTCGCCGGTGGCCTCGTCGGCCACGTCGAGCACGGCACGGCGAACAAGTTCATCCACATCTGGCCCTATCCGACCCTGGACGCCCGCGTGGCCACACGGAAGAAGGCGGTGGCCGAGGGCCTGTGGCCGCCGGGGGGCGGGGCGGACAGCCTGCTCACCCAGGCGACCAAGATCGTCATGCCGTCGGCCTTCTCGCCGATGCAATAGGCGAGCGCCGATGGCGATCGAGGTCGATCTCTACAGCGACACGGTGACCAAGCCCACCGCCGAGATGCGCCGCTTCATGTGCGAGGCGGAGGTGGGCGACGAGCAGAAGCACGAGGATCCGACGGTCAATCTCCTGCAGGACATGGTCGCCGAGCTCCTGGGCAAGGACGCGGCGCTCTTTCTGCCCTCGGGCACCATGTGCAACGAGATCGCCATGCGCGTGCACTGCCGTCACGGCGAGGAGATGCTTGCGCATCGCACCGCGCATCCCATCCACTTCGAGACGGGCGGGCCGGCCGCGCTGGCCGGCATCAACGTGCAGGGGCTCGACGGCCCGCGGGGTCAGTTCGACTTCGCGGCCGTCGAGGCGGCCATACGTCCGGACAACCGCCATATGCCGCGCAGCCGCCTCCTCTGGGTGGAGCAGACATCCAACCTGGGCGGCGGCTCCGTGTGGCCGCTCGAGAAGATCCGCGCGGTGGTCGACGTCGCGCGGCGCCGCGGGCTCAGCACGCACATGGACGGCGCGCGCCTGATGAACGCGGTGGTGGCGAGCGGCATCTCCGCCCAGCAGTGGGCGGCGCCCTTCGACTCGGCCTGGATCGATTTCACCAAGGGCCTGGGAGCGCCGGTGGGTGCGGCCATCGCGGGCTCGCGGGAGTTCATCACGGAGGCGTGGCGCTGCAAGCAGCAGATGGGCGGGGCCATGCGCCAGGCAGGGATCATTGCCGCAGGTGGAGTGTACGCGCTCCGCCATCACGTCAAGCGGCTCGCCGACGACCATTCCAACTCGAAGCGACTGGCCGAAGGGCTGGCCACCCTGCCCGGCATCTCGCTGGATCCGACCACCATCGAGACGAATATCGTCTTCTTCGACCTGACGGGCTCGATCGGCGCCCCCGCCGCCGTGGAGCGCCTCCTCTCGCGAGGCATCCGCGTGGGCGCCATGGGTCAGCGGACCATCCGCGCGGTCACCCATCTCGACGTAAGCGCAGAGGGTATAGACCGGGCCCTGGAGGCGGCGACCGAAGTCTTCACCCGATGAACGGTCCAATGGATCCCTCTCCCCCACCTCGGGGGGACGGCCGCATTTCGAGCCGAGACGAGAGCGGCGAGGCGAGGGCTGAGTCGGGTGAGGGGGGAGTGGATCGCGTCCTCTTCGACCACATCGCCATCGCGTTGCCGAGAATTGCCGATGCCGCACCGTTTCTCTCCGGCGAGCTGGGCGGCGTACCGGATGCGGGCCAGCCCTCGGGCGTCTTCACCTGGGGCACCTATCGCTTCGAGGGCGGCGGATCGATCGAGATCATGGAGCCCGCGGGGCCGTCGGGCTTTCTCCACCGCTTTCTCTCCGAGCGAGGCGCAGGCATCACCTGACTTTCAAGGTGCCGAGCGTCGCAGAGGCCTGCGTCCGCGCGGAGTCTGCCGGCTACGGGATCGTCGGCCGCGACGACTCCGATCCGGAGTGGAAGGAGGCTTTTCTCCACCCCAACCAGGCCCTCGGCATCGTGGTCCAGTTCGCCGAGCCGGGCCCGCCGCATGCCGGCTCGCGCCCCATGGTTCTCCCGCCTGGTGTCCCCGACGCGCCGTCGTCCGTGACGATCCTGGGATTGAGGATGCGCTGTCAGTCCGTCGAGCGGGCCACGACCCAGTGGAAGACCATGCTTCAGGGCACCGCCGTCGAGGGTTTGCGCGGCGAGCTCGTCTTCTCGTGGCCCGGCTCGCCCATGCGGCTTGCCGTCGAGATCGACCCCGTTCAGAATGAGGGCCCGATCGCGATAGAGCTTGCGAGCCGCCGGCCGCTCTCGCTACCTGTAGGGCCGCATCCCGTGCTGGGCACCGTCTTCAGGGAAGCGGAGATGTCCAGCTACGCCTCGTAGACGTGCTTGAGCTCGCCTTCCGCCCAGCGAACGGCGTCCTCGGGCGTCAGCCCCTGCACCGCCTTGGCGTACATGTCGGTGATGATGTACTTGGTGTAGACGAGAGTGGCCTTGGCCGAGGGCGGCCCCGCGTAGCCGAGGGCGCGCGCGCCCTGTGCGGCCGTCTTGAAGGGCCGCATCGCCTCGTCCACCTCGGTCCACATCTTGTGTCCTTCCCAGACGGGATTGGCGCCCGTCGCGTACCCACCCTCGAGCTCGAACCACTTGCCGAACTGCTCCTTGGAATGGACCCACTTGAGGAGCTCCTTGGCCGCCTCCACGTTCTTCGAGCGCTTCATGATCGTGCTCGCGTACGTCACGTGGTAGGTCGGGGTGGGGCCGTGGGGGCCGTCGGGATAGCGGAAGTGGCCGATGTCGGGCCAGAGGGGCTGGCCCTTCTCGTCCTTGATGTCGGTCCGGCGCCGAGCCAGCACGTAGATGCTGCCGCCGTTGAGGGTGGCGGCGATCTCGCCCGCATGAAACGCGCGGTTGTTGGTCGTGTCGTCCCACGCGAGCCCGCCTTCGTCGCACGCCTCCTTCCAGAAGGCCGTCGTCCACTTGACCGCCTCGATGGTGTTCTTCGAGTTCAGCACCACCTTCTTGCCCGTGTTGTCGGTCTCCGCGCCGCCGAACGTCCACGTCAGCGGATACGACCAGCCGGGCGCGTCGTTGACGGTGTGACCGAGCGTCTGGCCGAAGGGCTTGCCCTTCTTCTTGAGGGCGGCGCCGAGCTTCCGGTACTCGTCCAGGGTCCTCGGCTGAGCGGTCGCTCCCGCTTCGGCAAACCAGGACTTGCGGTAGTTGATGAGGGCGGGAGTGATGCAGTGGGGCAGGCCCAGCCACCGGCTTCCATCGCGGGTGGCGGCCTCGGATTGCGGGTAGAACTTGCCCTGATCGCGCTGCTTCCACTCGCACAGGTCCGTCATGTCGACGAGGCCACTCGCATAGAGGTGCGGCCAGTTGTGGAGCATCTGGACGATGTCGGGGCCCGAGCCCGACTGCATGGCCGCAGTGATCCGCGTCTGGAGGTCGTTCTCGTTGATGGTCTCGAGCACGACCTCCATCTTCATCTGGCGGCCGTAGTCGGCGAGCTGCCGCTTGAGCTCGGCCTCGCCCTGGGGGATGAAGTCCACGCGGAGGAGGAGGTGGAGGCGTATGGTCTGCGCGAGCGCGGGAGCACGGCGCGAGGCGAGGATCCCCGCAAGCCCCGCGCTCCCTCGAGCGAGAAATCGCCTGCGGTCAATCATTTTGTCCTCCAATCGGGGTGAGCTCTCCGCCGTCAGGTGCCCTGGGGCCGTCCCGCGATCCCCGCCTCCGCGGCGAAGCGAAGCAGCGCGAGCGCGATGGCCACGAGCACGGGTCCCACCACGATCCCCACCGCGCCGAAGGCGCCGATCCCGCCCATGAGTCCGAGGAAGACCGGCAGCGTCGACATCTCCGCCTGCCCCGACACGAAGGCCGGCCGGATGAAGCTGTCGGACATGCCCACGACCACGAGGCCGCCCCAGAGCAGCATGAACACCGCCGCGCCCATCCGGCCCTGGGCGAAGAGGACGATGGCCGCGGGCACCCACACGGCCGCCGTGCCCGGCACGGGCAGGAGCGCGGCCACCGCGCCGAGCACGCCGAAGACCACGACCGAGGGCAGGCCCACGAGCAGAAAAGCGATGCCGACGAGCGCGCCCTGGACGGCGGCCGTGACCATGGAGCCCAGGGCGACCCCGCGCGTGACGGCGGCGACGTGCTCGACGAGGCTCTCCTTGCGGCGCGAGTCGAGGGGAACCAGGCGCAGGGTGGCGGCGACCATCTCATTCCAGTCGCGCAGGAAGAAAAAGATCAGGAAGAGCGTCATGAGCATGTTGAAGAGAGTGCCGAGGGCGCTGGCGAAGAGGCTGCCGCTCGTGGTCACGAAGAGACCGAGGAGGCTCTTGATGGCGTCGATGGCGGCGGCCTGGAGCTGCGTGGTGTCCACGGGAAGGAACTCGTTGAGCCACCCGAGGACACGGTGGACGATGGGCAGGTTCAAGAGATCGCTCGTCTGCGAGACCTTGTACCGCTCGGCCAGGGCCTGCAGGCGCCCGATCAGCTCGGCGGCCTGCCGTCCGAAGACGACCGCGAGCATGCCGATGGGGGCGAGGACGAAAAGGAAACCCGCCACGGTCAGGACGATGGCCGCCACGCCGCGGCGGCCCCCGAGCTTGCGCGTGAGACGATCGTTGACGGGCTTGAGGAGAAAGGCCAGGAGCACCGCCCACACGATGGACTCGACGAAGGGACGCAGCACCTCGAAGAGCCCGAGGGCCAGGAGCGCGGCGGCGGCCACCCAGAAGACCCGCAGATAGAACTGGCGGTCGCTGTCCGTCATGGGTCTGCGCCGGACACTACGGGCTTTCCCGTAGCGGGTCAAGACGGCGGGGCTGAAGGTCCCGGCGCTGCGGTATCATAGCGCCCATGACTCCCGCCCTGCTCGCCCTCGACGGCATCCGTGTCATCGATCTCTCGCGCGTCATCGCCGGCCCCTGGTGCGGCGCCCTCCTCTCCGATCTGGGAGCGGACGTCGTCAAGGTGGAGGACACGGGCAGCGGCGACGAGTCCCGCACCTGGCCCCCGCACAAGGACGGCGAGGCCGCGGCCTATCTCCTCTTCAACCGCAACAAGCGCGGCATGGCCCTCGACCTCAAGGCGCCCGAGGGCGTGGAGGTGGTCACGGCGCTCGTTCGCGACGCCGACGTTCTCATCGAGAACTTCCGCACGGGGACCATGGAAAGCTTCGGCCTCGGCTACGAGGCCCTCGCGAAGATCAATCCGCGCCTCATCTACTGCTCCGTCTCTGCCTTCGGTCGCACCGGCCCCCGCAAGGACAGCCCGGGGTACGAGGCGCTCATGCAGGCCTTCAGCGGCATCATGTCCATCACGGGCGAGCCGGACGGGCAGCCGGTGCGGGCCGGCGTCTCCTTCCTGGATCTCTCCACGGGCATCCTCTGCGCCCTCGGCGTCTGCAGCGCCCTCATCCAGCGCACCAGGACCGGGCTCGGACAGCGCGTGGACGGCTCCCTCCTCGAGACGGCGGTGAGCCTGCTCGCCTTTCACGCCGAGGGCTACCTGCTCACGGGCGCCGTGCCGAAAGCGCTGGGCTCCGGGCACCCGTCGCTGTCGCCCTACCGGAACTTCAAGTGCCGTGACGGCCAGTGGATCTTCGTGGCCGCCGCCAACGATCGCTTCTGGGGCAAGCTCGTCCGCGCCCTCGGCCTCGACGAGCTGGCCGCCGATCCGAAGTTCGCCGTCAATCAGCAGCGGGTGAAGAACCGGGTGGAGCTGGAGACGTTGCTCGAGCAGGTGATCGGCGACCGTGACCGCGAGGAGCTCCTCAAGATCCTCGCGGAGGCGGACGTGCCGGCGACCCCCGTCAACACCGTGGACCAGGTGATGAACGATCCCCAGACGGTCGAGCGCGGCATCGTCCAGCGCGTGATCCATCCGCGCCTCGGCGAGATTCCCGTGGTGGGGACGCCGCTGAAGTTCTCGCGCATGGCCCCCGGGGTCAGGCGCGCGGCGCCCCTGCGCGGCCAGCACACCGACGAGATCCTGGCCGCCTGCGGCTTCACGCCGGCGAGGATCCAGGAGCTCCGCGACAAGAAGGTCGTCCTCTAGAGGAGACGAGACCATGTTCGGCTTGCACAAAGTCTCGATGATCACGAAGGAAGAGGCGCTCCGCGGCCGGGCTACGGCCATGCCCGTTCCCGAGAAGCACTTCGTCTCGGGGGCGCGCCTCAGTCCTCCCTTCCCCGCGGGCATGGAGCTCGCGACGTTCGGCATGGGCTGCTTCTGGGGCGAGGAGCGAAAGTTCTGGGAGCTCGCGGGCGTCTATTCGACGTCCGTGGGGTATGCGGGTGGCTTCACGCCCAATCCCACCTACGAAGAAGTCTGCAGCGGGATGACGGGCCACACCGAAGCGGTGCGCGTCGTGTTCGATCCCGCCAAGATCTCCTACGAAGAGCTGCTGCGCGTCTTCTGGGAGAACCATGATCCAACCCAGGGCATGCGCCAGGGCAACGACGTGGGCACCCAGTACCGCTCGGCGATCTATACCTATGGCGACGCGCAGCAGAAGGCGGCCCTCGCCTCACGCGACCCCTACCAGCGCGTGCTCAGCAAGGCGGGCTACAAGACCATCACCACGGAGATCTGCCCCGCGACCGAGTTCTACTACGCGGAGGACTACCACCAGCAATACCTCGCCAAGAACCCGTGGGGTTATTGCGGAGGCGGCGGCACCGGCGTCCGTTGCCCGACGGGCCTGATGGCCAGCGGATAGCAGCGGCTAGGCCTCTGTCCCAGTAGTCTCCATACCCTCACGAGCAGGAATAGTCCGTTTCGAGCGCCGGCTTCGCCGGCGCAATCTGTTTCCGGGGGGAGGCGTCGGAAGGGGGGCGGAGCCCCCCTCCGAGCTATCTAGGCCTGGCGCGGCTCGTTCCTGAGGGCGAGGGCGAGCATGACCCAGGACCATCCAACGAAGATCAGGTCTATGCCCACGAACATCCCGATGATCCAGAGCGCGGCGCCCGGCATCTGCCTCCAGATCAGCACACCGAGCACAAAGGTGATGAGACCGTTCAGCAGCACCCACCCCCAGTGCGGGTAGCGCATGAGCAAGGCCGTGACGATGCGGAAGAGACCCGCGATCATGAAGAACATCGCCATGAGGAGGGTAAGGGCGAGAGCGCCCACCGCCGGATGCAGCACGAGGATGAAGCCCGCCACCACGCCCAGCACGCCGTTGACCACGTGGAGGATGAGGCCGCCCCACTTCGGCTGGCTGAAGGCATAGCCGACCTCGATGGCTCCCGCGACGAGGAGCAGCCAGCCGAAGAAGATCACCGAGGCGATCGTGGCGAAGACGGCGGCGCCCAGGGCCAGCGTGCCGACCAGGATGAGGACGATGCCGAGCCCGAGGAGCCAGCCCCGAGCCTTCCTGACCCCTTCCATGCCTGACACCGCGACGCTCGTGGCCATGAGCAGGTCTCCTTTCAATGAGAAGCCGGGCACGCGCCCGGCCAGAGACTGAGCGCCCCAGGACACCATGTCAAGCACGGCCTTGACGCAAGGGCCTGGCCCTTGCGTCGGCGATGGCGTGAGGCTATCGTCCGCTCCGTGGGGACTGGGGTGAAGCTCGCGGTCAACGGCATCCTCATGCGGGGCCTCGAGCTCAACGCCAACATGCTCGAGGCGAAAGCAACCTTCCTTCGCGATGCCACGACGGCCCCCGTCTACCGCCTGTGGTCCGTCAATGACCGCCATCCCGCCATGATCCGTGTCGTCTCGGGAGGCGCCTCGATCGCCCTCGAAGTCTGGGCGGTTCCTCCGGAGGGTCTCGCGCAGATCCTGACGCGGGAGCCGCCGGGCCTCTGCATCGGCAAGGTCACGCTCTCCGGCGGCGAGGAAGTCCTGGGAGTGCTCGGCGAGCCGGCGCTCTGCGAGGGACAGCGCGAGATCACGCAGTACGGCGGCTGGCGCGCCTACGTGGCCACGCGCCAGTCGCCCTAGCCGCGATCAGGGCCGCTCTCAGGCGGGGTACGGATTGCCCGTGCGCTTCAAAGCCCGCAGCCCGCTGTCGACCACGAGCGGCGCGGTGTTCCTGGTCAGGGCCTCGCTCCCGTACCCGTAGTAGTGCGAGAAGCCGCCCTCGTCGAGGCGCGCGAGCAGCTGTGACCCATCCGCGCGGATGAGAAGGAGTACCCGTTGCGTGTCACAGTTGCTTGGCATGCAGCCGGTGACGGCGATGTAGTCCACACCCCCTATCCGGACCATCCGGATGGGCCCGCCCTTCTGGAAATAGGCGGCGGCGCCGAGCGCGAGCTGGCCATTGCTCTGCGAGGCGGGCATCCAGTCAGGTCCGAAGAGCGCGCGAATCTTGTCTCCGACTTCCGGGTTCTGCAGCACCTGATCGACCGTCTGGCCATAGGCGAGCGCGCGCGCGTCGGCGGGAAGCACCTCGGCGGCGGGCGGCATCGGTGAGCCCGGCGGCGGAGCCACCGTGCAGCCAACGGTGAAGAGCACAGCCAGGGAGCACAGCCATCCAGCGCGAAGCACGTGGCGCATGGTTTTCCTCCTCGGCGCGGACGACGCGCCTTCCCACGAGGAACGCAACCCATGTGCCAGCGCGTTCACGTAAATGGGCAATCGCGGAATATCCTGAATACCCGCAGTTACGCGGCGACCCGAACATGGGCAAGCCGCTCGGTCACGGAAAGATTTTCCGTCACCGGCAAGACCTACCCGGTGGCGCAGCCTAGGCGATTCGCGGAATCATGTTGGCCACCGGCTCGCCTCGCGCCACGCGGCCAATGTTCTCCGCGACGAGCATGGCGCGACCCTCCATGGTCCCTTCCGTCCAGCCCGACACATGCGGCGTCACGAGCACGTTCGGCAGCTCATGAAACGGGTGACGGGACGGGAAGGTCGGCGCGCCATCTGTCGGATAGCGATACCACACGTCGAGCGCGGCCCCTGCGATGGCCCCCCGGCGGAGCCCATCGTAGAGCGCGTCTTCGTCCACGATCAGCGCCCGCGCCACGTTGATTAGCACGGCCGTCGGCTTCATGAGGCCGAGCGCCCGCGCGCCGAGAAGACCGCGGGTCGCCTCGGTCAGCGGCAGCGTGATGGCGAGGTAGTCCGCGCGCCTCAGGATCTCGTCCAGCGCCTCCGGCCCCCCAAGAAAAGCGAGGCCATGCGCATCCTCTTGCGTCTTCCTCTGGCGCATGGCCCATATCGTCATGTCGAAGGCGCGCGCCCGCCGGGCGAGCTCCTGGCCGATACGGCCATAGCCCAGGATTCCGAGCGTCTTGCCGGCCAGCTCGGGCCATGTCGGCGGCGGCTCGGCTCCTGGCACCCACGGGCTCTCCCAGCGCCCCCGCCGGAGGGCCGCGTCGAGCCGGCAGAGGTGTCGGCTCAGGGAGAGCATGGCGCCCATCACGTACTCGGCGATGCCGACCTCGTGGTTGTAGGCGTTGGCCAGCATGGTGTCATCGGGGAGCGCGGAGCGATCGATCCTGTCCAGCCCCGCCCCGGGCACCTGCACGAGCTTGAGTCGCGCCGCCGCCGCGCCCATCTCGCGCGTGAAGGCGAGCGTGACGAGGACGTCGACCTCCGGGAGCCGGCAGACAACGCCGGCCTCGTCGGCGAGGATCATCTCGCACTCGACGTTCAGGTGGCGTCGCACCCGATCTGCGAGCCGGACCGAGAAGGGCCCGGCAAAGCCAATCTTCATGTCAGGACCATCTGGGTCTGAATCGTCAGCGAGAGGAGGCGCCCGGCGTCATTCGTGATGCGCGTCTGCCACACCATGGTCCGCTTGCCGCGATGAAGTGGCGTCGCCTCGGCACGCACCGTTCCGGAGCGCCCCGCGGCGAAGAAATTCGTCTTGGACTCGAGGGTGGTGGTGCTGGCGCCCTCCGGCAGGTTGAGGACGGTGGCTGCCGCGCCGACCGTGTCGGCGAACGCCATGAGGGTGCCGCCATGGAGGCTGCCGCCCACAGTGGTCAGATCCTCGCGGTAGGCGAGCACGGCGACCACCCGGTCCGGGGTCGCCTCGATAAAGCGAATTCCCAGGAGCTCAACCAGAGTTCCCTTGAAGAGCTTGGAGACAGCGGCCGCATCCAGGGGCATCGGAGCACCTCCCGTGAGGCTGGTATAGGCCTGATGATGAAACTCTCCGGGCGGGCATTCAATTACCTCCGAGGTCAAGGGCAAAGTCCTAAGTATTTGATATTTAGAACGGGCACTTCGGCACAGAGAGGCATAGAGCGGCAGTGAAATGCAACCCAGGCGCAACCGGTAACCAAGATCCACGGCGCCGCCCAAGACATCGGGCGCCGCCGTCTGAACAACGACCTGCCGACCTAGCGGCTACTACCGCCAGTGATGCCGATGAGGCGCGTAATATCCAGGCCCCGGATAGGCGTTGTAGTACGCGCCCCCGTAGTAGCCGGGACCGATCCAGACGAACGGCGCTGGAGCAACGACTGCGACGGCTGGCGGCTCGGCGGCCACCACACAGCCTCCGACTGCGAAGGCGATGGACGCCAACAGCAAGCACAACAAACCGAATCGGTGTCTCATGGGTGATACCCCCTTCCCATGAGTTGAGGGGCAAGTTTCGCGCCACTCGAGCGGTTCCTGCTTTTCCGGGTACTTCTGAATTGGCGTTCATTCCTGACCGTGAAATCTTTACTGTCCCCGCTTCCCGCCGGTTGCGCTCACGCCCTCGCCGTTCCCGGCCGCATCCTGGACGGCCGTCTGCCCGCGCCTATTGCTCATCCCTCGTTCCGCGCGCCTCTGCCCTCTCCAAGGCTGAAACACGGGCGCCCGCGTTGCCAACGCCCAGGCCGACGCGGCAATGGCGAGCAGGCACCACAAGGTCACGATGGCCTGGAAAGGGAGAGCGGCTTATTTGCTAGATGGTTTGGTTACGGCATCTGACGGAAGAGGAAGCTGATCATTCGGATACTTAGTGTTCCACTCTTCAATATCAATTCGTCGCTGCTCCTCTAACATGAACAGGAGGTAACTGAGTCGCGCAACGTCATCCGACTCAGAGTCGAAGGCAATGGAAAGATTCTCGGCGGTACCCACGCATCTAAACTTTGTGCGAATCAGTGCACCAAAGCCGTTCTGCGCATCCACGTAGCTCATCACGTATCCTCGGCCACTCGGCAATACTTTGAGGGTCACCGCCTTCTCGTTCTGCTCTGGAAACCTTGCGGTCGCGGGAGCCTTGAGTTGACTGTGTGCCTTGTCCCTGCAGGCTGCATAGAGTGCTATCCCCCTCGAAGATTGCTCCGAGCGAGGGATCACCTCAGTCACCAGCAGTGATAACGCGAGGATTCCAAGGACGCCGCTTCCAATCACTGCCAGCGTCCATGGTCGATGTAGCCACGCAGCTGCCCGTCGAACCAGCGGGAGAATATTGTGAGTCTGGATGCGAGGCTCTAGTGCCGAAAAGTAAAGACGCAGGCACTACTTCCGAGGTAATGTCCCTGCTCTGGCGAGCGGTGTAGACTCCCGACATGACGCGAGCGCGGGCGGCAGGCGCGAAGCGCAAGACGGCCTCGGAGAGCGCGCTGGGGCCCTTGCTCCGCCTGTGGCGCGAGCGCCGTCGGATGAGCCAGCTCACCCTGGCCGTGGAGGCCGAGGTCTCCTCGCGCCACCTCAGCTTCATCGAGACGGGGCGCGCGAAACCGAGCCGGGAGATGGTCCTCCTCCTCGCCCGCGTGCTCGACGTGCCGCCGCGCGGCCGCAACGAGCTGCTCCTGGCCGCCGGCTATGCGCCCGTGTATCTCGAGCGAGGGCTCGAATCGCCCGAGATGACCCAGGTGCGCCGCGCCCTCGATTTCATGCTCCGCCAGCAGGAGCCTTTCCCCGCCCTCGTGATCGATGGTCACTGGAATGTCCTGATGAGCAACGAAGGCATGCAGAGGGTCATGGGCCTGTTCCTCGACCCCGCCAAGGCGGCGACCCTCGGCCCCGCGAATGCCATGCGGCTCTTCTATCATCCGATGGGAGTCCGCCCGTACATCGTGAACTGGGAGGCAACGGCGGCCGCGCTCATCCAGTGGCTCCATCGTGACCTGCTGCGGGGGGATTCCGAGATCGGCCGGCTCCTCGACGAGCTGCTCTCCTACCCGGACGTGCCGCACCACTGGCGCAAGCTGGACCTCGACGCCTCCACCGCGCCCTTCCTCGCCGTGGAGCTGGCCCGGGACGATATCCACCTGAAGTTCTTCTCGACGCTGACGAGCCTCGGCGTCCCCTACGACATCACGCTGCACGAGCTGCGGGTGGAGGCCTTCTTCCCGGCCGACGAGGGGAGCGAGGCGCTGATGCGTCGTCTCGCCCGAGAGGCGGGAGCGAGCGCGTCTACGCGCTGAGCCTAGGGACCGGAGCCGTTCGCGCGAATGGGCACGTCGTGCATGACCATGCTCGTGGCAGGATCCGAGTACACGCCGAAGGCGTCGGCCAGGGTGCCCCGCACCCCGCCCGTGCTCTCGATGGCGTAGAGGATGGCCATGTCGTCGGGATCCGAGATGCCCTCGAAGCGATAGTACTCACGGATCACCAGGTCTTTCGGCCGCATGGTCTCTCCGCCGCCGGCGGCGCGAAGCCCGCCGTCGAAGACCTGGAAGCGCGCGGTGAATCCGCGGCGCGCGAGCTCGTCCAGGGCGCCTGCCAGCGTCGTGTAGGCCTCCGCATTGATGAGTGGCGGCATGGATATGGGCTCCCCAGCTTCTAGATCGGGCACACGAGGTGCCCGAGCCGCTCCGTCAGCTTCGCGTTCTCACCATAGTCGACGGGGACATCGACGATGGATGGGCCGGGCTCCGCGAGCGCCTGGGCCAGGGCCGGGCCGAGCTCGCGCGGGGACTCCACCGGATAGCCTTTCGCGCCAAACGCTTCCGCCAGCGCGACGAAGTCGGGATTGCCGAAGGTCACCCCCGTCTCCCGCCCCAGATGCGTCTGCTGCTTCCACTGGATCAGGTTGTATCCGCCGTCGCGGAAGATCACGTTCACGACCGCGAGCCCCAGACGGCGCGCCGTCTCGAGCTCCTGGCAATTCATGAGGAAGCCGCCGTCGCCGCTCACCGCCACCACCTTCCGCTCCGGATGCACGAGCTTGGCCGCGATGGCGGCGGGCAGGGCAAATCCCATGGCGGCCAGGCCATTGGAGATCAGCACGGTGTTGGGCTCATAGGCCGGGAAGGTCCGGGCGATCCAGAGCTTGTGGGTGCCGACGTCCGAGATGAGGATGTCCTCGCGCCCCATGCGGGTACGGAGCTCTCGCAGGATGTGCTGCGGCTTGAGGGGAAACGTCTGGTCCTCCGCTCCCTCCTCGAGGTCCTTGAGAATGAGCCGGCGGAGCTCGAGGTAGGGCGACGGGTCCTTCTCGCCCTTCACCATGTCGTTCAGTAGCTCGAGGGCCTCCCGCACGTCGGCCACCACCTCGACCACGGGCTGGTAGAAGCTGTCCACCTCGGCCGGCGTGAAGTCGATGTGAATGATGGGCTTCTTCCGATCGGGGTTCCAGAACTTCGGGGCGTACTCGACGGGGTCGTAGCCGACGGCGATGATGAGGTCCGCCTTGTCGAATCCGTACGAGACGTAGTCGCGGGCCTGGAGTCCGGCCGACAGCAGGCAGAGATCATCGTCGGAGGGCATCGAGCCCTTGGCCATGAAGGTGTGCACCACGGGAATGCCGTGAGTCCGCGCGAGCTCGCGAAGTTCCCTGGAGGCGCCTCCCCTGATGACTCCGTTCCCGGCGAAGATGAGCGGATGCGATGCTTCTTCGACGAGGCGGGCGGCGGCCTGGAGGGCCGGGCGGTCCGGTGACGGACGCCTCGCCCGCACCGTGGACAGCGGAGTCCCCTCGACCGCCTCTCCCGCCACGTCCTCGGGCACCTCGATGTGGCAGGCGCCGGGCTTCTCGGACTCCGCGAGCTTGAAGGCCTTGCGGATCACCTCGGGAATCACGGTCGCCGTCTCCAGGCGCGTGTTCCACTTCGTCAGTGGCCGCAAGTGCTCGATGATGTCGACGTGCTGGTGGGACTCCTTGTGGATGCGGTCCCGGGCGGCCTGGCCCGTGATGGCCACGAGGGGGGCGCGGTCGAGGTTGGCGTCGGCTACGCCCGTGGCGAGGTTGGTCGCGCCCGGCCCGAGCGTCGAGAGGCAGACCCCCGCCGTACCCGTCAGCCGACCGTAGGCGTCGGCCATGAAGGCCGCGCCCTGCTCGTGCCGCGTGGGAATGAAGGTGACCCGAGAGTCGGCGAGCGAGTCCAGGATGTCCAGGATCTCCTCGCCGGGCAGTCCAAAGACGTAGCGCACGCCTTCGTTCTCGATGCACTGCACGATGAGGTCGGAGGCCTTCATGACCGGCCGGCTAGGCGATCCACACCGATTTGATGTTGACGAACTCGCGGATGCCATATTCCGACAGCTCGCGGCCATAGCCCGAGCGCTTGATCCCCCCGAAGGGCAGGCGCGGATCCGACTTCACGAGGCTGTTCACGAACACCGAGCCCGCCTCGATCTGGGCGGCCACGCGCTCGGCGCCGGCGCGATCCCGAGTCCACACCGAGGCCCCGAGCCCGTACGGCGAGTCGTTGGCGAGGCGCACGGCATCGGCCTCGTCCTTGGCGCGGATCACCGCCGCCACCGGCCCGAACGTCTCCTCGTCGAAGGCGGGCATGCCCTTGTCCACGGCGGCGAGCAGGGTGGGCGGATAGAACGCCCCCTTGCCGGCCGGGATCTCGCCCCCGAGCAGGCGCTTGGCCCCGCGCTTGACCGACTCCTCGACCTGCTTGTGGAGGGAATCCCTGAGATCGGCGCGGGCCTGCGGACCGACCTGCGTCTCGCGCGACAGGGGATCGCCCATGCGACGGCCCTGGAGCTCGCCGCGGAATCTCTCGATGAACTGGTCCGCGAGCGCTTCGACGACGATGAAGCGCTTAGCCGCGATGCAGCTCTGGCCGCTATTGATCAGCCGCGCGTCTGCCGCCGCCCGGGCCGCGGCCGCCACATCGCCATCCGCGAGCACGATGAAGGGGTCGCTGCCCCCGAGCTCGAGCACGGTCTTCTTCAGGTGCCGGCCCGCGTGCTCGGCCACGGTGCTCCCCGCGCGCTCGCTGCCCGTCAGCGTGGCCGCGACGACGCGGGGATCCGCGATGAGCCCCGCCACCATCGGCGACGGGATGAGCACGCTCGAAAAAATCCCGGGCGGGAAGCCCGCGTCGCGAAAGACCTGCTCGATGGCCAGAGAGCAGCCGGGCACGTTCGACGCGTGCTTGAGAATGCCGACATTGCCGGCCATGAGAGCGGGGGCGGCGAATCGGAAAACCTGCCAGAAAGGAAAGTTCCACGGCATCACGGCGAGGATGGCCCCCAGGGGATCGAACCGCACATAGCTGGTGGATGCTTCCGTCGCCCGCGGCTGCTTGGCCAGAAAGGATTCCGCGTGCTCCGCGTAGTAGTCGCACACGGAGGCGCACTTCTCCACCTCGGCCTCCGCCTGCACGATGGGCTTGCCCATCTCGAGCGTCATGGTGCGCGCATACTGCGTCTGGCGCATCCGGAGGAGCTCCGCCGCCTTACGCATCCGGTGGGCACGGTCGGCAATGGGCACGGTGCGCCACTCGAGGAACACGGCGTGGGCGCGCGCCAGGATCTGTTCCAGCTCGCGCGGGGTGGTTTCCTCGTAGATCTCGAGGGCTTCTCCGGTCGCGGGGTTGACGGTCTGAATGCTCATGGGTTTCTCCTTCCTGAGTCTCACGAGACGGCGCGTGCGCGTCTCCTCATCTTTGATGCTCCCTCCTTGCCATCAGTTCCGCAATCGGTCGTAACGGGACCCGTCTTCTCGACTCGGAAGTCTTGACCCGGTAGACCACGGTGCGGCCGCGCCGAGCTGGTCCAGCGCCCACGAACCTCCGGATTCGATGAGCTTCTGGCCTCGCTGGCATGCCGGTTGCCCATCGAAGAGATCGTGAAGGGCGAACATGGATCGAGTGCCATAGGGTGAGCCTGGCGACGACACGAGGAGGCGAGAATCATGGCCGAGCAGACGAAGATACGGATCAGGCCCTCAGAGAAGCAAGAGGCGCCCGAGGAGGTAATCGAGAATCGGCTGGCGGGCAAAGGCGAAAACATCAAGAAGAAGCTGGACAGTGTCCTGGACGAGATCGACGAGGTGCTGGAGGAAAACGCCGAGGAGTTCGTCGCGGGCTATATCCAGCACGGTGGTCAGTAATCGGCGGGAACGCGACGGCCGCTCCGCTCACGCGGTGAGAGCAGGTCGTCCCGCGCTCGGCGTACCCGAGCACATCGGAGCCGCGTGCTCCTGCGCTGTCGTTCGGCGAGCGGCGCGACCCTTCGGCACTCTCACGTCCACGCCTTTCGCCCCCGCCGCTTGAGCCTTGGCCACCTCCTCCAGAAAGCCTTGCGGGCCTTCTGACGTCGCGTGCGCTCGCGCTTGATCAGGCGGTCTCTGAGCCATGCCGCGGGGCGGCACCGGGTGCCCCGGAGACAGGCGCGGATGCGCGATTCGGCCACCACGGCATCCTGGTGCTCGCCGAGAACGTCTTGAACCTTCTTGGCCTTGTCGACGAAGCGCGACGCCGGGCGTCCGACCTCCTCCTCCGCCAGCTCGGCGGCGTACCGGGCGCGCTTCACCTTGATCCGCACAGCGTGGAGCTCCTCGTCGCTCGGCTCCGCGGGCAAGGCCTTCACCGCCTTGCGAAGGTTCTTGAATTGCCGTGCGGCGATCTGGGGAAGGGAGAGATCCGCGGTCACCACGCGCGGCTGGCGCACGGCTTCATCGAGACGGCTCAGGAGCTCCCGATAGCGCGGGCTGTCCAGGGCACTGAGCGCCTTTGCCCTCGCGCGGGAGTGCTCGAGGTCAAGGCAATGGGAGAGCTGGAGAGTCGCTGATGGTCCCGCCGAGTCTTTGAGGGCGGCCAGCTCATCATGCAAGTGCTCACGGAGGACGTCGAGGTCGCGAACGGCGCCCAAAGTGGTGCCGAGCCAGTCGAGCTCGCTCCGAAGTGCTTCCACCCACGCGCGGTCGAAGCCCGACCGGACGACGCGCAAGATGGCCCGGAGCCGGCGCACGGCCGTGCGCATATCGTGAACGTCCTCGGGATCGGTCCCGCGCCGGGCGCCTGCTTCGTGGCCGCGAATCGCGTCGATCTGCTCCCGCAGGATGGCCAGGACGTGCGCGAGCGCCTCGGAGCCGACACGAGCCGGGGGGCGCCGCACCAACCTGACAGGGGCCATGCCCACGAGTATCTCAAGCCCTCGATGGACACGTCAGGCCGTCATCGTCTCGAGCCGTCCGAGACGGATACGGACCTCAAGATCCGGGTTCGAAGCAGCTCGCGATCACACCCTGGACGCACACGCACTCCAGGGGCGCTCCGTGAGGACCTCTGATCATGACCACGCGCCCCGCGCAGTCAGGCCCGGGGTGCTTTGGGGACGCCAGGACGAATGCCGTCCCCGCCAGGGCGAGGACGACAAGAATGGCGACGATCCATCCATACGGTTTCATGGGCAGCGCTCAACCGCACACCCAGTAACCGTTGAGCTGCGCGGCGCACGATGGACGAGTGTAGCCGTAGACCCCATAGGTATAGGGACCGGGATATCCGTAGGTATAACGAGTGGCGTCGCCGTCGCCCTCGTTGAAATATGGCCCCGGATACCCGTAGCCGAAGCCGGCGGGATATCCGTAGATGAAGGGACCTGCGTAGAAGAAGGGGCGCCAGAAGAACTGCGCCTGGACCTTCGATCGATTGTCGTGGAATCCGGCATGGAAGCCGCCCGCGTAGGCCAAGCCGGGCGCCAACGTGAAAGTCAGGAGAGCCAGAATGAGCACGAGCTTTTTCATGGCCACACCTCCTGCTCTTTGAGACGCCTTCGGCGCTGTAGAAGGTTCCCTGAGGAAGATTCCCCCGCTTCGTACCTATCGAGCCCGGTGGGGTCGACGGTGAGACCGGCGGTGAGAGGGCGAGCGGGCCCGGTGGCGGCGATGTATGCGGATACGTGAGAGACCGAGGGAGACGAGGGCCACGCCAGCCCCGCCGCCTAACAGCACAAGCGTCGCGCTGTCGAACCAGTCAGGATCGTCGTAGAGGCCCGGGCCAGCTGTGGCCGCGGCCAGCTGCGCTTTGTCTGATTCGTCCCTGTAGTCGAGTCTGATGTTCCAGAGGCCTTCGATCGTGATCGGATTGCCACTGTCGTCTGTGAGCTCGCCCGGAAAGACCTCGGAAACGGAATACAGAGCATCGATCGAGCCATCCCCGAGATCGCCAGCGACGGGACCGCTGTTGAACGGCGTCGATTCCGCATCGTTGGCGGCGCTTCGGGCTACCGTGACGATAGAAACACGATCGTCCAGGCTGTGAAGGATGGCTGTGGAGGAAAGAGAGGGGTCATCTCCCAGAGAGAGTGTCGTCACGATCACGGCGTCAAGGTACCCGGCCGCGGAAGGGGAAAGACCCCCTGCGACGATGAAGGCAAGGCCGAGGACAAGAAGGCCCGCGAGGAGACGCCACGACCGTCGAGAGGGGGCTCGAGCTGACCAGGGAATTGTCTTCTTCACCGTCATACCGAGCGAACGCAAGAACCCTCGCAAGCCTCGTGCCACGAGCCTTCTAGACTGGATCGGTCCAGAGCTGCTCGCTCTGTCTCCAGGCGTGTCAAAGCGATAGATTTACCGAGCGGTTACACTCAGGCGGCAGAGCCGGCGCGTCACGCGGAAAGAGAGCGCGCCAACCTCCAGTGGCCAACCGTGTAATACCGACACACCGAGGCAAATTTGGGATGAGCAGTCCTGGCGCGATTTTCATCACCCGAGCCGCCGAGGCAGGGTGACCCACAGGGTGGCGCCGGAGAGAAGAAAGAGGACGCCGAGGAGCGCGCGGGCGAAGCGAGCGCGGCGGCGGGGCGCCGCTATTGTGGCTTCACCGCGCGGTCCAGCTTCACGCCGGCGACGACGTCAGTCATGGTCTCGAGAGCTCGCAGGGCCGTCGCATCGATCTCGAGGGCGAGCAAGGGGATGGACTCGTACCGCCGCACCACGGACGCATGCGTCGAGGGCAGGCGCGCGAGAACGGCGTCTTGTGCCCGTCCGATGGCGTCGGCGCGCTGCGCCGGGTCACTGGTTTCCGCGACCTGAAGGGTGACGAGCACCCGGGCCCGCCCGACGCGGACGAGGGCGCGGATCTCGGGATCGACCATGGCATCGGCTCGCGGCATGCCCGCGCCCAGAGCGGTCACACCCACGATTTGTGTAACGAGAAGCGCAACGACCCCGGCGCGCACGTTACCCACTAGGAGGGCTTCTTCCCCCGGATCTCGGCGATCTTGCGGTCGCGATCGGTGGCCAGGCGCTCCCTGTCGCGACGCAGCTCTTCGTTGAGGCGGTCGAGCTCCTCGTGGGTGCGCACGCCGGGAAGCGCGGCCTGGTGGAGGATCTCGCGCTCGGCGACTTTCGCCGTGTAGAACTGGCGGGCGTCCGCGATGGCGGCCTTCTGCTCGTCGGTGAGGGGGCGATCCTCGACGCTGGCCTCCTTGTCTTTCTGCCGGAGGCGCTCCATGGCCAGCTCGTAGGCGCTCTTGGGCGCGTCGCCGCTCATGGTCGAGAGTCTAGCAGACACGCCCGCCCATTTGTCCTTGCCCATAGGCCTCCCAATGCTAGGCTCGAACCATCGCGGTCGCGGGGAGGATCGATCCGACCAAGGGGGCTCCTGACATGTCCAAACCGCCTGGCGCACCGGCTCATCGCCCGCTCCTCGCCCTCTGCGGCGTCCTGATCCTTGCCGCGGGCTTCGCGAGCAGCCTGCACGGCCAGCCCGCGTCCAAGCCACCCGCCCCCATCGTCGACGCGGCCACGGGCTCGCGGGCCATCCTGCACGTCGACGTGGTGGGAACGGGGGCGAATCGGCGGCTCGTCACCGCTGGGGTTTTTCCCGAGGGCCGCCAGCTCGGAGCCATCGTGGTCGGGCTCGGCGCCACGTGGTCCCCCGACGGGACCGGCTTCGCCTTCTTCGACACCCAGCTCGCGCTGAAGCTGCGGGATCGGGCGGGGCAGGAGACGTTGCTCTTCCAGGGCGACCAGAGCGAGCAGCTCTACCTCTGGCAGCCCGCGTGGTCGCCGGACGGCAAGCAGATCGCGGCCCTGACCTTCGTGCCCGGAGCCACCGGCCCGCTCAAGATGTCGATCGCCCTCATCGATGTGGCGGCCAGGAAAGTCCAGTCGCGCTTCGGGATCCCTCGAGGAGTGACGAGTATCCCGTCCTACTCGACTCCGCCCAACAAGCTCCGCTGGTCCGCGGATAGACGCAGGATCCTCCTCTCCTGGGAATCAGCCGCGGTGCTCGATACCAAGAGTGGGACCTTCGAGCTGTTACCGGGAGGGCCGATCGTCGCGGAGTGGGCGCCCGGCGGCGACGCCATCTACTACCTCGACGTCACCAATCGCGACAGGCCGCCCGGGCCGACCCTGGCGGGACTCTATCGAACGAAGCTGGGGTCGGGGACGCCGCCCACGAGACTGCTGGACCAGCAGCAGCTCAGCGCCATGGGCTTGGCAGTCACCACCAGGGTCGTCCTCGGCGCCATGACTCTCTCCCCCAGCGGCACGAAGCTCGCCGTGGGTCTCGGCTCCAGCACAGGAGGCTCGGGGAAGCTCCATGTCTACGCCATCGGCCCGTCGCCCGACAGCCTCGTCCCGGACAAGCCGCTCGCCACCTTCCAGACGGAAGAGCTGATCGCGGCGATCGAATGGGCGCCCGACGAGACGCAGGTGGCCGTGATCGCGGTGGCCAAGGACGGCGTGAAGATTCGCGCGGTGAATCTCGGCACGGGAGTGTGGCGAACGCTGGCAACCCTCGGCGCTCTGGATCTCAACGGACGCGAGGCCGAGGTCCTCGCTTTCAAGGCCTTGAGCTGGACGCAGTGAACGTCACGGGCTGATTCGCCACCCGGCCTACGCGGTGGTCACCGAGGGTCCTCCCCGCGGCTCGAGCCGCCCGAGCAGTTTCTGAAAGGTCTCGACGGTCAACGGCTTCACCAGGTGGTCGTCGAACCCGGCCTCGATTGCTTTCCGCTTGTCCTCGTCGCGACCGTACCCGGTCAGGGCCACGAGCACGACGCCCATGAGCCGGGAATCCTGACGGACTCTGCGGGCCAGCTCGTACCCGTCCATTCCCGGAAGCCCGATATCGACCAGCATGAGATCGGGCACGTTCACGCGCACCGCCTCCAGGGCCGCCATGCCGTCGTGAGCGACACGAACCCGGTGCCCGAGCAGCTCGAGCAGCATCATCAGCCCTTCGGCCACGTCGGCGTTGTCATCGACGACGAGCACGCGGACGGGCCCGCCGTGCCCTTCCCCCGCCGATCGGGCGGGGGCGGGATTCGCATCGGCGACGGGAACACAGGGGAAGGACACGCTGAACTCCGAGCCTCGACCCAGCCCTTCGCTGGCGACCTCCGCCCGCCCCCCGTGTAGCTCCACGAGCCGCTGCACGACGGTGAGCCCGATGCCGAGGCCGCCCTCGACTCGCGCGGGGCCTCGCTGGGCCTGGGCGAAAAGGTCGAACACGCGGGGCAGCATCTCCGGCGCGATGCCCACGCCATTGTCCCGCACCCGCAGCACCGCCTGCTCGCCCTCGCGCCGGACCATCACCTCGATCCGCCCGCCCGGCTCGGTGTACTTCGCGGCGTTCGTGATGAGGTTGACGACGATCTGCTCCAGCCGGCTGGGGTCGCCGTTGACGTGCGGCGACTCGTCGGGCAGCGCGAGGGTGAGGAGGTGCGCCCGCGTCTCCAAGAGATCCCGGGTGGTCTCGACGGCGCGCTCCACGACGCCGGCGAGGCGCACCGTCTCCATGCGCAGGGTCATCCGGCCCCGCGTGATGCGGGCGACGTCGAGCAGATCGTCGACCAGTCGCGCGAGCTGATCGGTCTGGCGGTAGGCGATGTCGAGGGCCCGGTCCCGCCGAGACGGATCGAGACGCGCGGTGACGACGGCATTGCGCACGGCGGAGAGCGGATTTCGAAGCTCGTGCCCAAGCATGGCGAGGAACTCGTCCTTGCGTCGGTCACCGTCGGCCAGCTGGAGCAGCTTGTCGCTCAGCTCAGCTTCGAGCCCCTTCTTCTCGGTGACATCCCGGGCGATCTTCGAAGCGCCGACGATACGTCCCTCGGAATCCCTGATCGGCGATATGGTGAGCGAGATGTTCAAGAGCCGGCCGTCCTTGGTGATGCGGACGGTGTCGAAGTGGTCCAGCATCTCCCCCCGGCGGATCCGCGACAGCGCCTCGTCTTCCTCGGCGCGACGGTCCCTGGGGATGATGAGGGTGATGTGCCGACCCACGGCCTCCGCGCTCGTCCAGCCGAACATCCGCTCGGCGGCCGGGTTCCAGGACGTGATGATGCCGTCCAGGGACTTGCTGACGATCGCATCGTCCGAGTTCTCGACGATGGCGGCCAGCCGAGCCTGGGCGATCTCCCGGCCCATGCCCTGCGTTTCGATCGCCTCCACCTTCTGTGACGAGCCCACGATGAAGCCCAGCCGGTCCTCGTGGCCGTTCAGCCCCTCGGAGGGAAAGGCGCGCGAGTGCGCGCCGCAGATCCGGAGAAGGGTGGCGCCGTACGCCTGCCCGCGGAACGCGCCCAGCGGATAGGCGCACAGGAGGGAAAACGACAGCGTCTTGGCCAGATCGTTCCAGAGCTCTTCGAGACGGATGGCGGCCTCGGGACGACCCTCCGCGCAGAGCAGGGCGACCATCTCGCCGAACGCGTGGACGTGGGGAACCTGGCCCGCGGCGACCGCCTGTGTCACGGTCGCGCCCACCACCTCGACGAAGCGCTTCTCGTCCGGCCACCCGTCGACCATGAAGCGCGAGAGCGTCTCGGCGGCGTCCAGCGTGACGTAGCGGCCCCGCCCGGAGAGGGCCGAGAGATCGAAGCCGCGCGCGGCCAGCTGCTCCGCGATCTGCGCCTGGTGGGGCGCGGTGGCGATGATCAGACACGCCTCGCCCCCACCAAGGGCGGGGCCGATGAATCGGCCGATGACGTCCAGGAGGAAAGTGTGATCGTCGTAGAACTGGACGACATGCGCCGAGTCATCGGTCTCGCTCCCCTCAGCGGTCGACGGGCTCGACGGGAGGTCCAGGTCGCTCAGATCAGTCCGCTCCATCTCTCTCTCCCCTTCCCCCTTCGTCAAGGTTACGTCGACTAGAACGTGGCTTTCGAAGCAGGCACGACTTGCGAGATGGATGCCAGGCCCCATGGTCCTTTTCGTCGTTCCATCGGACCCCGAGCACCCAATCTCTTGCATGGTTACGACGAGCGCGATTGACCTTGAGTCTATCGGGAGGAGAGATCGGGAAGATGCGACGCGGTAACAATTGCACGCTGGCCTCTGGAGGGCCGAGCCCGTCCCTCGTTGAGTTAGCGTGGTCCTCGATTCGGGCTATTCTCTCGTCAGGGCCAGCCGTCGCCCTCGGTGATATTCGGACAAGGTGGCGTTGGCGGCGACGATCGTCTGGAGCTGATCCGTGATTCTCGCGAGGTCCTTTCCGGGAACAGCCACGTAGAGCTCGTCCTCGCCCAGATCCGTGTAGACCCGATTCCCGATACATCCCGTGCTCACGACGACGCCGTGCGCCAGCGCGGCGGGCAGCGCCATGCAGGTCGGCCGCCCGAGAAACGGTGCGGACACGCCGATGCCGGCGCGCTGCGCGGCCTCCTGGAGGAGCATGAGCCGTCCGGGCCGGCCGATGAAGAGGACCACATCAGGGTCCACCGGCGATTCGCCGAGCGGCGCGTACACGACGGCGCCCGGGGTGGCGGACAGGCGAGGGATGGCGGGGACCTCCTCCCTCTTGATGTAGCCGCTGCTCGTCATGAACGACAGGGTCTGCTCGAGCTCCTGGGCCCGCTCTGCCGGGAGGGGAATCGAGTGCGTATGGCTGCCGATCGCGCAGTTGTAGTGGTCGCTCGGCACAGTGTAGAAAGCCCGTCCGGCCGCGGCCAGACGCCAGAAGCTGCAGCCGGAAGGCTCCGATCCCGAGAATCTGGCCACACCCGCGGGCGGGGTATCGCGAAACGTGACGGCCACGGGACGGCGCCCGAGCCCGAGGGCCTCGGAGAGTCGCTGCTCAAGACCGTGATAGTCGATCATCGCTCGTCTCCGTTACTCCTGGTCGATGAATGAGCTGCTCGGGCATTCCGCGATCCCTCATCGCGCCAGCGGATCGGGGCGGAGCTGGAACTTCACGACCTTGCTCGTCGTCCCCCTGCCGCCCTCGACGTGGAACGGCGTTCTCGTCGCGTAGGTCGACCACAGTCCCTTGCCCTTCCAGCCGGCGTTGGGATCGTCGATGCGCCCATCCATCCACTTGGCGTAGAAGCCCATGGGGTACGGGACGCGCAGGTTGATGAAGGTGCCGTTCACGAGCGCGATGAGCGACTCGTTGGCATTGCCGGTGGCCATCGGCACGTTCCTGCCCAGCCCGAACGTATCGTGCTGGTCGACCCAAGTGTAGTAGCTCGCCTCGGCGCTGCCCGACTCCATGACGCCCTGGAGCTGCGGACCAGGGAACGGATAGAGGGTCCAGCCCTCGGGACAGTGCTTGCCCGTCGCGGTCGGGCCGTTGAGCGGCCCCTTGCAGAGGCGCCGGTCGAAACTGGCGAGATGTCCGCTCGAGAGCGGAGTCCACACCACGCCGTTCCGATCGATGTCCATGCCGCGCGGACCGTACCCCGGCAACGGCGGCTCGAAGACCTCGGCCAGCGCCGTCGCCGCGGGATCCGGTCCCGGATTGACGCGGATGACGTAGCCGGGGAAACCGAGGACCGAGCCCCAGATGGTGCCGTCGGCCGGGTTCACGGCGATGCCGTAGAAGGCGGCCACGATCCGCTTGTCCTTGGAGGGATCGACGGGCTGATTGGGCTCGACGTACTCGTCCCGCTCGCCGTTGCCGTTGGTGTCGAGGACGATCGCCGTCCAACCTTGCGATCCCGCCTCGTCGCCGGTCTCCTCGAACATCTTGCGATTGAGCCAGCCGAGGACGCCGCTCTGCGGGCCGCCCGCGCTCGTCCACAGCGTGTTGTTGGCATCTTCCGCGAACACCAGATGGTGGGTGGGGAAGCACGTGCTGATGAGGGTGACCTTCCCCGTCCTGGGATCGTACATGGAGAGGTGCCGGTTGGCCTGCTCGACCGGGAAGATCTTGGCCGACGGATGATCCGATCCCTTCTTGCAGAAGTCCGGATTCTCGGGCGCGCGCACGCGCGAGGTGAACCAGACCCTCCCCTTCTCGTCGAACATCGGGTTGTGCATGCTCGTCTGGCTGTCCCAGATCGGTTCGGGCCCCCAGTAGGGTGACGGTGTCGTGGCGTTCGCCTTCGACGAGGGCGTGTTCGGATCACGCACGGGCATCTTCACCTGAGTGGCTTTGTGCCTCACCGGGTCGAGCACCGGGAAGAGGTCGCGGCTCTCCTCGGGAGTCCCGTAGATCAAGCCGTTCGGATTGACCCTCGGATTGCGCTTATCGGTCGAGATCTCGTCGTGCAGGTAGTCCTTGGGGCCCGCCCAGTCCCAGAGCGTGATGACGATGTTGCGCTCCACGCCCTGCGGTCGCTGCGGCTGCGAGTGAGGCAGCTCGCCCGCGGCGATCCGGTCCGTCCAGTCGGCGAACAGCTCCGTGGCCCGCTTCGGATCGAGCCGGCCGAGATTGTTCGCCATCTGGGTCATGGCCTGGCCCGACACGACACGCCTCGCCCATGCCTCCTTCGAGGATGCGAAGTCGCCCAGCTCCTTCGGAATCGTGCGGGTCGCCTTGTTGCCGAGCTGGTGACACGTGTAGCAGCCATTGGTCTTGACGACATCGAGCCATCGCGCCTGACTCTTGAGCGTCACCGGAATCCCATTCCCGCTCGGGCCGGTGCCGGGGAACTCGCTCTTGTCCGGCACCTTGAGCATGGAATACCAGTAGATCGCCGGGTAGTATTCGGCCGCGGCCGCCGGGCTCGGCGCCACCGACGCCTTCAGGTCGACGATCTTGCCCGGAGCGGTTCGCACCTTGGGCGAGTCGACGAGCCCGTAGCCGCGGACCCAGACCCTGTAGGTCGCCTTGGGAAGATCGGGCAGGACGTAGCGGCCACGATCATCGGTGACCACGATCTTGGCGAACTTGGTGGGTAGGTCGGTCGTCTCGGCAATGACCCACACGCCCGCCTCCGGCCCGTTCGCGCTCGTGACCACGCCGCCGAGGTCCCGGCCGCCGATGCGGATCGCCGGATCGGCGCTCTGCGCGCTCAGTCGGGCCTGGCCCGACACCAGGAGCACCACCACGATGCTGGACGCGATCAGCCCGAGGCACCATGCTCTGGTCGTTTTCATGTCCCCGCTCCTCTCATGTCAGCCCGACGCTTGTCCGATACGATGCGGCCTTCCTTCAAGACGAGCAGCAGCTGGCGCAGGTTGGTGATCTCGTCCAGGGGATTGGCGCCCACCACGATCAGGTCGGCGAGCTTGCCGGGCTCGACCGTCCCGAGCTCAGGGCCCACCCCGCAGAGCTCGGCGGCGTGCCGCGTGGCGGCCAGGAGCGCTTGCCACGGAGTCGCGCCATCCTTCACCCAGAGCCCCAGCTCGAGCAGCGCGGCCTCCTTCAGCGGCCGGATGTCCGAGCCGATGGCCATCTTGACCCCCGCCGCGAGCGCCTGCTGAAACCATTGCCGGTGCTCGGCCGCCGCGGCGTCGGCGCGGTGGCACAGGTCGGCGGCGAGGCTGCGCTGCTCCACCCAGCGCTTCTCCCAGCGATCGCCCGCCTGATCCGGAGTCAGGTGGGTGATGGCCAGCGTCGGGACATACCACGTCCCCTGCGCGCGCATGGCGTCGATGCACTCGCGGTTCATGAGGTAGCCGTGCTCGATGCTGTGCGCGCCCAGGCGGACGGCGGCCTGGACGGCCTCGGCGCTCGCGGCATGCGCCATCACGCGGTAGCCGCGCTTGGCGCAGATGCTGAAAGCCGCCTCGAGCTCGTCGTCGAGCAGGAATGACTGCCAGTGACGGTCCCACGCGGGCCCCATGATGCCACCCGTGAGGTTCAGCTTGATGTGGTCCACGCCGTTCTTGATCTGCTCGCGGATGGCGCGCACGAAACCATAGGGGCCGTCACACTCCCGCGCGTGACCTGAAGTCAGGAAGTGACCGCCCGTCGTGGTCAGGAAGTGGCCGGCCGCGAACACGCGGGGCCCGATGTACTGCCCGCTCTCGAAGGCGCGCTTCCATGCGACGTCCATGAAATTCGCGGCGCCGGCGCATCGCACGCCCACCACCCCGCCCTCCGTCAAAGCTTCCATCAGCCGATGGCCGAAGACGACGGTCTGCTCGACCACCGAGGCGCCCGTGGCCGCCAGGTAGTCGGGATGGATGTGGACGTCCCAGAGCCCGGGCAGGAGGTAGGCCCCGCCGAGATCGGTGACCTCGGCTCCCCGTGTATCAGGTGCGCGGCTCGCGTCGAGAACCTCCGCGATGCGTCCATCCTCGATGGTGACGCTCGCGCCGGGAATCGGCCGAGGGTTGACGCAGTCGATGAGGGTCGCATTGGTCAGCACGCGCTTCATGGCTCGATCGTCCCTTCCCCGAGTCGTCTTGCCATCCGCAACCATCTAACACTGCGCGTGGCCCAGAGCAACCAGGGGGTGACAAAGTTTGGCGGCCGGGATCAAGTGTCGGCATGCTTTCCGTTTTCGGAAATGAAGGTGTCACCACGCCTGTCAAGTGTCTGCTTTCCCGACCTTGCGCTCCGTGGCACGGCTGTTGCGGCAATGAGATATTTTCCGCCCCACGCACATGGGAGACCGACAGTGAAATCTCTCTTCGACACCCCCGATAGCTGCGCGGCCTGAGACGATGATGCCTCTCGGGCGTGGAGCGCGTCTGTGGGGATCGATCACGGTTCTCTCCACCATGACGGCGCTCGCGTCGCCGGCCGGCGCCGAGCTCTCGAAGGACTGGCGCTGGTGCACGGGCAAGGACAACGTGTCGATCGAGCTCGTGATCAAGAGCTGCACGCTCGTGATCAAGTCGGCGCGCGAGCCCGCGGAGCATCTCGCCACGGCCTTCTACAACCGCGCAACGGCCCACCGCATCCAGGGCTGGTACGATCGCGCGATCCACGACTACGACGAGGCCATCCGCCTCGATCCAGAGTACGCGCTCGCCTACAATGACCGCGGCACCGCGTACAGTCGGAAGGCTCAGCCCCGGCGAGCGATCCAGGACTACGACCGGGCCATCCGTCTCGACCCCGCCATGGCCTTCGCCTTCAGCAATCGGGGCAACGCGTATGCCAGCCGGGGCGAGCTGGACCGGGCGATTCAGGACTACGACGAGGCCATTCGGCTCGATCCGAGCAATGCGCCGGCCTTCAACAATCGCGGGTACGCCCATCGCAGCAAGGGCGACCTGAAGCGGGCCCTCCAGGACTTCGATCAGGCGATCCGGCTCGATCCAGGCTATGCGCTGGCCTTCAAGAACCGGGGGCTCGTCCTCACCATCACCGGAGAGCACGAGCGGGCCATTCGCGATCTCGACCAGCTCGTTCGGCTGGAAGCGAGGAATGCGACGGCGTGGACGGCTCGCTGCGTGGCCCGCGCGCTCGCCGGGCGGCTGACGCCCGCGCTCGCGGACTGCAACGAAGCGCTCCGCCTGCAGCCCGGCTCTCCGGAGGCTTTCGAGGCGAGAGGATTCGTCTACCTCAAGCTCGGCCAGCCCGATCGCGCCATCGCCGACTACGATGCCGCGCTCCGTGTCGATCCCAAGTCCCCGCGGTCTCTCTACGGGCGCGGCCTGGCCAAGCAGAGAGGGGACGTGACGGAGCGCCAGGTCGACCTCATCGCGGTAAAGTCGATCACGCCCGCCGTCGCCGCGGAATTCGCGCGCGTCGACGAGCGGCCGTAGGTCGTCCCCGCCTCCACAAGCGCTTCGTGGCGAGCGCGGCCCCCTGCGCGAGCGACTGGAGCTTGGCCCACGCGATCAGAGGATGCACTCGCCCCCCGAGGCCGCAGTCCGTCCCCGCGATGACGTTCTCTCGCCCCACCAGCTTCGCGAAGCGCTCGATGCGGTCGGCCACCAGATCGGGGTGCTCGACCACGTTGGTGGCGTGGCTGACCACGCCCGGGATGAGAAGCTTGCCCTTCGGCAGCTTCACGTCTTGCCAGACTTTCCATTCGTGCTCGTGGCGGACATTGCCAGCCTCGAACGAATAGGCCTGACAGTTGACGGCCAGCATCACCTTGACGATGTCCCGCATCGGGATATCCGTGACGTGCGGACCATGCCAGCTGCCCCAGCACAGGTGGAACCGGATCCGCTCCCGGGGCAATCCCCGCAGCGCGTGATTGAGCGCCTCCACCCGGATCATGGAGAACTTTCGGTACGCGCTCGCCGAGGGCGCCGGGTTGACCATGTCCCAGTTCTCGGCAATGGCGGGATCGTCGAGCTGGAGGACGAGACCCGCGTCGACGATGGCCTTGTACTCCTCCCGCATGGCGTCAGCGCAGGCGTAGATGAACTCCTCCTCGGTCTTGTAGTGCTCGTTGCCGATGCGGGAGGCGCTGCCTGGCGCGATCGAGGTCATGAAGCCTTCCTCGACCCCGGTGGCCGCCAGCGCGCTCTTGAAGCGCTCGATGTCCGCCTGGATCGCCGCCTGGCCCGTATACGTGAGCGGGCCCGTGCAGACGGGAATGTGCATGCCGGCCCCGCCCCCCGGCGTGGTCGAGACGCCCGCCTGGGGATCGGCATAGGTGGCGGCGAAGAGCTGGCGGTCGCGCCGATCCGAGAAGCTCGTGAGCCTGACCTGTCCTGGGTCTGAGCGCCGGGGTGGCAGCCGGTAGAGCTCGGTGCCGAGGATGAGACCTCCCAGGCGCTGGAAGGAGTAGCTCCACCACGCGCCGTAGTTGACCCGTTGACCCATGGCCTTGCCGTACTCGCCGTCGCCCGGCACGTCGAGGCCGATTTCGTGCTGACGTCGGACCACCTCCTCGACCGCCCCGCTGAGCCGCGCCTGATAACCGCGCTCGTCGTCCAATTCGCCCGCCTGGCGCGTCCGGTTGAGCTCGATCAGGTCGTCCGGGCGCGGCAGGCTTCCCGCGTGGCTCGTGATGATGCGCGCGCTGCTGTCTCTCATGTCGCTCCCCTCAGATCTTGGAGTAGCCGCTGCCCCGCGTGTCCACTCCGCGGCCGCGTGCCTCACTGATCCAGCCGAACTCGCGGAGGAGCGGCTGGCTGTAGGTGACGCGGCCCGTGACCTTGTCGAGCGGCTCGGTGGCGAGCAGGAGCGCCGCACGGGCCATGAGGAGGGGCGGCTCTCCGCGCGGATCGTCCATGCCCTTGACGAGCCGATGATAGACGGTGCCCGGCGTGGGGACGACCTGGGACGGCGCCACGCTCGTCACCGAGATGCCGTACTGATAAACCTCGGAGGCCAGCCCCTGGGTCATGCGCTCGAGGGCGGCCTTCTCGGCGCCGTAGCACGTGCCGCCGCGGGCGCCCACGGCGGCATCGGCGTACGGGCCCCGACCGGGTCCGATGGCGGAGCCGGAAGAGATGTTGACGATGGCCCCGCGCCGACGCCGAATCATGTCGGCGAGGGCGAGCTGGCTCAGGACGAACGGCGCGTGAAAGTTGACGGCCCACGAGCGCATCCACTTGTTGACCGGGTAGTCCTTGATCTGCACGTAGTAGGTCAGCGCGGCGTTGTTGACGAGCACGTCCACGGGCCCGTAGACCTCGCGCGCCGCCCGCACGAGCCGCTCGCACTCTGCGGGCTCCGCGATGTTGGCGGCCACGGCGTGGGCGGTGCCGCCGGCCGCCCGGATGGCCGCCACCGTGGTGTCGAGCGAGCCATCCAGCGGATGGTCGCCCTCGCGCAGCGTGCGCGCGGCACAGACCACTCGCCCGCCCTCCGCGGCGAAGAGCCGCGCGATCTCCGCGCCGATGCCGCGGCTCGCCCCCGTGACCAAGACCGTCTTGCCGTCCAGCTTGCCCATGACGTGGCCCTCACAGAGCCCGGTTCCTTCGGTCGTGAATCGGTCGCTATCTTAGCGCAACCAGATCGTTACTGAGCGCTCGCGATGCGGGATCGCCTTTTGCTCCCCGCACGTATGCGGGCGCTGCCCGCGACGACCAGGGCTGAAAACATTTCAAGGCGGTGGCAAAAAATACCAGCAGCTGTGGACGCATCACCGCGCCGATGACGGCGAGAATCCTACGAGCTCGTCACGTCGCGGCGCGTTTCACGGGGCCCCGGAACATGTGACCGGGAAGATCCAACATGTCGCTCAGGCATTTGTGCTCGCTCGTCGCATCGCGCCTGCGTGGCATGAGCGATGCAGCCGCGGGGAGCCACCGGCAGGAACCGAAAGGAGGACACCATGGTCACGATCACGGCACGAGCAAAGGACACCCTGCTCCAGCTGAGGGCACAGGCCAACATGGATGACCCCGAGCTGGGACTGCGGCTGGAAGCGGACAACTCCATCCTCGGCCTCTTCCCCGATTGGCAGAAGCCCGGGGATCAGGTCGTCGAGGTAGCGGGCGCGACCGTCCTCCTCATCGCGGATGACCTGGCTGACGCCTTGACGGGCGTCACCATTGACTCGCAGACCGCCGACGACGGGACGCAGATCGTCATTGCCACGGCCGAGCTTCCGAACGTCGAGACCGACTTGGACGGTCCGGACATCGATGACAACGACGATGGCGACGAGAAAGACGGGAATCCTGCCCTTGCGTGAGACGCGCCGCGGGGCGCCGAGGAGAGCGGGGCTGGACGTCACGACCGGAGGGCCTGGACGCCCTCGACACCTGGGCGGAAGCGAGAATCGTGGCGTGAGGCCTCCAAGCGTCTCTTGAACCTGCGTGACCTCAGTCCTCGCCCGCCACACCGCGAAGGTGATGATACGTGCTCCGGGCAAGTGTGCTCTACTTCCGGCTGCCGGCTCCCAGAGGGCCGAAGTGGAGGACTCCGTATGCGAGCGCTGGTGCTTGAAGAGTTCGGCGGGCCCTTCACCGCCAAGGACGTACCCACCCCCACCATCGCGCCGCACGAGGCGCTGGTGCGAGTGCGAAACGTGGGAGTGTGCGGGACGGACGTGAAGATTCGAGCCAACAAGATGGGGCTCGGGGTGATCCCCCTCATCATGGGCCACGAGATCGCGGGGGAAGTGGCGGAGGTGGGCCGCGAGGTGCGCGGCTTTGCCCCCGGTGACCGGGTCATCGTCAACTTCTACCTCACGTGCGGCCGCTGCCAGTACTGCCGGGCGGGCCGCGACACCCTGTGCACCGAGGTCCGCCAGCACGGCTTCAGCACGGATGGCGGATTCGCGGAGTATCTCAAGACGCCGGGCGTCAACCTGTGCAAGGTCCCGGATCACGTTCCCCTGGAGCACGCCTGCATCCTCGGAGACGCGGTGGCGACGTCCTATCATGCGATCACCAAGCGCGCGCGCGTCGTGCCCGGCACCACGCTCGCCCTGATCGGCGTGGGCGGCGTGGGCCTGCACGCCCTCCAGATGGCGCGGATGGCGGGGGGCTGGGTCATCGCGATCGATGTCAACGAGGCGAGGCTGGAGCTGGCCAGATCTCTCGGCGCCGACGCCGTGATCGACGCTCGCCGCGGGCCCTTCCACGAGACGGTGCGCCAGCTCACGGACGGCCAGGGGGTGGACGTGGTGATGGAGTTCGTGGCCAATCAGCAGACGCTGCCTTCCAGCTATCAGAGCGTGAAACGCGCCGGGCGACTGGTCTTCGTCGGCTACACGCCCCAGCTTCCCCTGTCCGTGATGCCCCACGAGCTGGTGCGGAACGAGCTGGAGATCGTCGGCTCCCGCGCGAACACGAAGCAGGAGCTTCAGGAGACCATGGATCTCGTGGGCCGCGGACGCATCAAGCCCATCGTGGACCGCGTCTTCCCGCTTGCCGAGATCGAGTCCGCCTTCGACGCACTCCGGGAAGGTCGATCGCTCGGCCGGAACGTGCTCGCGATCTAGACCCTTGCTCGGCGTGCGGCCTACGACTCCCGATTCCAGTACACGAGCCGCCACAGGGGACCGCTGAACGGGCTGAAGTCGAACCCTCGGAGGCTGTTGGCGATGGCGAAGACGGCGTGCCGGATAACCACGGGGATCACGGCCACGTTCTGGACCACGAGGTCGTTCATCCGGATGAACATGCCCGCCCGCTTGACCGGATCCATCTCGGCCTCGGCGGCGCGCCAGAGCCGATCGTACTCGTCGTTCCGCCACCGCGTCACGTTGACCCCGGCCCACTTGTTGGCCTTCTGGGCCGCTTCCCAGGAGCAGAAACTGCGCATGAAGGCTTGCGGGTCGGGATGGCGAAGGATCTTGGTGGAGAGCTGCAGATCGGCGTAGAAGTGGGTCTCGGTGTCGGGATTGCCGGGATCGGACGCGAAGAACACGGAGGCCACCACCGACTTCAGCTCGCACTCGATTCCCGCCCGCGTGCACGCCTGCTTGATGATGGCCTGCACCTTCTGTCGAACGGGCTGGTTGACCGTCTGGAACAGGATCTTCAGGCGCTTGCCGTCCTTGGCGCGGACACCGTCCGGGCCGCGCTTCCATCCCCCCGCGTCGAGGAGGGCATTCGCCTTGTCGGGGTTGAATTCCCATCGCATGTTCGGCGAGGCGAAGGGGCGCCGGTTGAGAAAGTTCGCGGTGGCTTCGGCCTGTCGCCCCCAGATCTCCGTCTGGATGGCGCTCCGGTCGACGAGAAGGGCCAGGGCGGATCGAACCGCCGGATCGGTCAGGAACGGATGGGTCGTCTTGATGCTCGACCGCTCGCCGTCGACGTCCTTCCCCGGATCGGTCTGGTTGACCTGGAGGTACTCGATGTTCACGGTGCGGCCGATGACAACGCGGCCCTTGGCGCTCTCCTCGAGCCGCCGCAGGATCTCGTCCTCCATGTTCAGGCCCCAGGCGTAGTCGTACTGGCCGGTCTGGAGCACGGCGCGGGCGGCCGAGACGGGATCGCCGCCGCCCTTGAACTCGACCGTGTCGAAGAAGGGGCGGTTCGGCACGTGGTAGCCCGGGTTGATTTCGGCCCGCAGCACGTCGCCCGGCTTGAAGTCGACGTACCGGTACGGGCCCGTTCCCACCGGCTTGAGGTTGGCAGGCGCCTCGCGGGACCGGCCGCCGCGGTACGCGTCGAACACGTGGCGAGGCAGGATCATGCCCGCGGCGCTGCAGAAGGCGTCGGCCCAGAACGGCATCGGGTGCTTGAAGACCAGCTTCACCGTGTGATCGTCCACCCGCTCCACGCGATCGATTTCCCGATACGACCCCGTGGTGGTCGTGGCCGTCGCCATGTCGGAGGCGTACTGCCAGGTGAAGATCACGTCGTCGGCGGTGAACGGACGCCCGTCGTGCCACTGCACGCCCGGCTTGAGCCGCCATGTGATCGACGTGCCGTCCCTGGCCACGCCGCCGTTGTCGAGCGTCGGGACCTCTCGCGCGAGAACGGGCACGGCGTTGCCGTCGGGATCGAGGTCGGCCAGCGGCTCGTAGAAGAGCTCGGATGCCTCGAGATCCTTGGGGGCCACGGCCAGGTGGGGATTCAGGATGGTCGGGGCCGCCCAGTACAAGAGCCGGACGGGCCCGCCTCCTCCCCGCCGGGTCGGGGCGACCCCGGATGGACGCGGCTGAGCGTGGGCGACGCCGGCCGCGGTCAGCATCTGCGCGGCGAGCGGCGCCGTGAGCCCCAGACCCACCATGGCCTGAACGAACCGTCGGCGGGGAAGGTATCCGCGCTTGACCTCGTCGATGAGCTCCCGAAGCACGTATTCGTCCATGTGGCCTCCGGCGCCGGCGGCGCTCCTGTCCTGCTCGACGGCTGCTGAGCAGAGCTTATGAAGCTCAACGGACCAAGAGTCAAGCGACTTCCTGCCCGTGGCGACATTGACAAGGAGACGACGACCGCCGAGACTATCGCCCCAGGGAGGACCTGACCATGCGAGCCACCGACGAACATCCCCTTCTGCCCACGCTGAAGCGCCAGCTCGTCGAGCGCCAGATCGAGCGCCGCGAGTTCCTGCGCTACGCCACCCTGCTCGGTATGGCGGCACCGACCGCCTATGCCTTCGTGGCCAAGGTCACGGGCGAGAGGCTGATCGCGCCGGCGGAGGCCCAGGGCGCTCTGCCCAAGGGCGGCACCCTGCGGCTCGCCATGCGCTGCCAGGACATCAAGAGCCCCCACACGTATAGCTGGGTGGAATCGTCCAACTCCGCGCGTCAGGTGCTCGACTACCTGACGGTGACCGGCGTGGACAACATCACCCGCCCCGGCCTCGTCGAGAAGTGGGAGCCCAGTCCCGACCTGAAGACCTGGACGCTACGTTTGCGCCGAAACGTCAAGTGGCACAACGGCCGCCAGTTCACCGCCGACGACGTCGTGTGGAACCTGAAGCGCGTGCTCGATCCGAAGACCGGCTCTTCCGTGCTCGGCCTGATGAAGGGCTTTCTCCTCGAGGACGTCGAGACGGGGGAGAAGGACGACAAGGGCAATCCCAAGAAGTCTTCCCGTCTCTGGGACGCCAACGCCATCCAGAAGGTGGACGACTTCACCGTGAGGCTGAACGGCAAGTCGGCGCAGCTCGCCGTGCCCGAGCAGCTCTTCCACTACCCGCTCCTCATCCTCGACCCGGCGGAGAACGGCGAGTTCAAGGTGGGCTCGAACGGCACGGGCGCGTTCACGCTGACGGCCAACGAGGTCGGGCGCAAGCAGGTGCTCAAGGCGCGCAAGGAAGGCTACTGGGGCGGCGGGCCGTACCTCGACCAGCTCGAGTTCATCGATCTCGGTGACGACCCCGCCGCCGCGGTGAGCGCGCTCGCCTCCAAGCAGGTGGACGGCCTCTACGGCGCCGACATCGTTCAGCTCGAGGCGCTGCAGAAGATCCCGCACGTCCAGATGTACCAGGTGGCCACGGCGTACACGGCAACGGCGCGCATGCAGCCGGTGAAGCCCTTCGACGACAAGCGCGTGCGCCAGGCCATGCGCTACGCCATCGACTCGAACGCGGTCCTCCAGATCGCCCATCGCGGTCTCGGTCAGCCCGGCGAGCATCACCACGTCAGCTCCGTGCATCCGGAGTACGCGAAGCTGCCACCCCCGCAGCGCGATGTCGCCCGGGCCAAGAAGCTGCTCGCGGAGGCGGGCTACCCGAACGGCATCGACGTCGAGATCGTCTGCCGGCCGCAGCCCGCCTGGGAGCTGCTCGCCGTGCAGACCATGGTGGAGCAGTGGAAGGAGGCGGGCATCCGCGTCAAGATCAACGTCATGCCCTCAACGCAATACTGGGAAGTGTGGACCAAGGTGCCGTTCGGCTTCACCACCTGGGCCCATCGCCCGCTCGGAATCATGAGCCTGGCCCTGGCCTATCGCTCGGGCGGCCCCTGGAACGAGTCCAAGTACTCCAATCCAGAGTTCGACCGCTTGCTCAGCCAGGCGGAGGGCACCCTCGACGTCGCCTCGCGACGCGAGACCATGGCAAGGCTCGAGGCCATCCTGCAGGACGACGGCCCCATCGTGCAGCCGGTATGGCGGTCGATCTTCACTTTCCACGACAAGCGCGTGCAGGGCTTCCGCCCGCACCCGACGCTCTACATCTTCGCTCACCAGCTGGCCATCCAGGCGTGATGGCACGCCGACCCCGCAAGACCGGAGGCGCTCGGAAGGCCGGGACCAAGAGCAAGGCTGGGTCGAAGCCGCTCGGATTGCTCGAGCGGCTCGCCCAGGGGCCGGTGATCTGTGCCGAAGGGTATCTGTTCGAGTTCGAGCGGCGCGGATATCTTCAGGCGGGCGCCTATGTGCCGGAAATCGTGCTCGAGCGGCCGGATCTGGTGGAGGCGCTCCACCGCGAGTTCGTCCACGCGGGCTCGGATGTGGTCGAGGCCTTCACCTACTACGCCCACCGCGCCAAGCTGCGGATGGTGGGCCGCGAGGGAGACCTCGCCAGGATCAACCGCACGGCGTTGCGCATCGCCAAGAAGGTCGCGCGAAGCACGGGCACCCTCCTGGCCGGAGACATCTGCAACACCAGCATCTACGATCCCAACGAGTCGAAGTCGCACAAGCAGGCGCGCAGGATCTTCGACGAGCAGATCGAGTGGGCGGTCGAGGCCGGCGTCGACTTCATCGTGGCCGAGACGTACTCGTTCGGAGGCGAGGCCCTCCTCGCCCTCGAGGCGATCCGGCAGTCCGGCCGCCCGGCCGTCGTCACGCTGGCCATCCCGCGCGACGGCACCACGCGCGAGGGCTGGAACATCGCCGATGCGTGCCGCCGACTCGAAGAGGGCGGTGCGGCCGTGGTCGGCCTCAACTGCGCCCGGGGACCAGCCACGACGATGCCGCTGCTCCAGGAGATTCGCGCCGCCGTCAAGTGCCACGTGGCCGCGCTGCCGGTTCCCTACCGGACGACGGCGGCGGAGCCGGTCTTTCAGAGCCTGACGGACCCGTCCCTTCCCGACAACCGCGCCTTCCCCACCGCGCTGGATCCTTTCCTCTGCAACCGGTACGAGATCGCCGAGTTCGGCAAGGACGCGCTCGCTCTCGACATCCGTTACCTCGGCGTGTGCTGTGGCGCGGGGCCCCATCACATCCGCAGCCTCGCCGAAGCGCTGGGCCGCCGGCCGGCCGCGAGCCGCTTCTCACCGGACATGTCCAAGCACATCCTTTTCGGCAGTGACAAGCGTCTGTGGCAAAAGAACCTCGAGTACGGCCGGCAGACGTACGGCGCCGCCGACCCAGCCTCCCGGTAGCCGCACGACATGGAGCAGAGGAAAGGGGCGGCGGTCGTCATCATCGGCGGTGGCGTCACCGGCCTCAGTGCGGGATGGTGGCTTGCCCGTTCCGGCGTCGACGTCCTCGTCCTCGAGAAGAACATCGTGGGCTGGGAGGCCTCCGGACGCAACGGCGGGGGCGCCACTCACGTCTACAGTCCCTTCGGCCTCGAAGAGCAGCGCCTCTGGCCGCAGATGGACGATCTGCTCGGCTACCCGACGGAGCACCAGCCGTACCGGATCGGCGTGGCCCTGAGCGAGGCGCAGCTCGCGCTGGCGCGGCGCTGGGCCGAGATCGGTGAGACGCGCGGCTTCAAGTGGGAGCTTCTCGATCGCCGGCAGCTCAAGGAGCTGGTACCCATCGTCGGCGACAATGCCATCGGGGGGACCTACCTCCACTTCGGTGGCCATGCCAATCCTCAGCGCACGGTTCAAGCGTATGCCTGGGCGCTGCAGGATCACGGCGGACGGATCCTCCAGCACACGACGGTCACCGGGCTCACGATCCGTGGCGGTCGCATCACGGCGGTCGAGACCACGCAGGGCGCGTTCGGCGCCGACACCGTGATCATCGCGGCGGGCCCGCAGACTGGGCTCTTCGCGGACATGCTCGGCGTCTCCCTTCCCCTCGCGCCCGCCCGCGTCGAGATGATCGCCACGGAGCCTCTGCCCCTCATGCGCCACGGCGGCGTGGCGGGCAATGGCCTCTACGGCCGGCAGACCCTGCGCGGCAATCTCGTCTACGGCGGCGGGCCGCACGAGTGGATCAACGTGCCCGACATGGCCACGCCGGATCATCCGAACACGCCGCTGGTGCGAAACCTGGCGCGCCGGCTGGCCGAACTCTTGCCCGGCGCCGCGCACCTGCGCGTGATCCGCGCCTGGGGCGGCGTCGCCGAGAACACTCCCGACGGGCTTCCCGTCATCGATCGGCTCTCGTCCCCCGACAACGTCATCCTCGCCACCATGTCGAGCGTGGGGTTCGGGCTCTCTCCCGCCGCAGGAAAGGGCATCAGCGAGCTGGTGATGCATGGCCGGTGTCTCTTCGCCGATCTCTCGGCCCTCGCCCTGAGCCGCTTCGCCGATACGCCTCCCGACTGGCGCGAGCGGGCCGGATGGATTCCGACGAACGCCTCCGTCGCCGAGACTGCCGCCGGAGGCCCGAGGTGACGGTCGACAAGCGATCCATCGCGGACAAAGCGCCGCGACCCGAGCGCCATGTCCCCGTCGTGGTCGTCGGCGCCGGTGCCGCCGGTGTGGCCGCCGCGATCGCGGCAGCCCGGGCCGGCGTCGAGGTCCTGCTGATCGACGAGAATCCCATCGACAACGACATGATGGCCATGGACGTGCCGCTCTATTTCGGCCAGCGCATGCAGCCATCCGTCCGGAATCGTGCCCTGATGATGGAGCGCGTGGTCGAGACGAACCCCGCCCTGGCGGAAGCGCACGAGGCCGGCGTCGACGTCCAGCTCGGCACCTATGTCTGGGGCGCCTTCGTCAACGGGCCGACCGTGCGCGAGCTACCGGGGCCCATGCTCGGCCTCGCGGATGACCGGCGCTCCTGGCTCGTCGGCTACGATCGGCTCATCGTCGCCGCCGGGGCGCGCGACGTGGCGATGGGCTTCCCGGGCTGGGAGCGCGCCGGCGCGATGGGAGCGAACGGCGCCGTCTCTCTCCTCACCCGGTATCGCGCGCTCGGCTCGACACGCATGGTCATCGTCGGCTCGGGAGACCTGTGTCTCAGGACGGCCGCCCTGGCTCTCGAGAGCGGAGTGGTCGTCGCGGGGATCGTCGAGGTCACAAACGCCGTGCGTGGCGACGAAGCGATCGCGCGATCACTCACCGGTCGGGGCGTGCCGTTCTACACCGCTCACACGATCCGGGAGGCGCGCGGCAGAGTCGGCGAGATCGACTCTCTGGTCCTGGTCCAGATCGACAGCGACCTCAAGCCCGTTCCCGGCAGCGAGCGTGAAATTGCGTGCGACACGGTTTGCCTCGCTCTCGGGCTCGCTCCCAACGTAGAGCTGCTCCATCTTGTGGGCGCCCGCCTCGCATTCGACTCAGCGCTCGGGGGCTGGGTCCCCGCGATCAACGACCAGATGCAAACGAGCGTCCCGACGGTCTTCGCCGCCGGCGACTGCACCGGCGTCCACGACGGCATGCTCGCCGATCCAGAGATCGCCCGCACCCAGGGCCGCCTCGCGGGACACGCCGCCGCCCACTCCCTCGGCGCCGGCCCTGGACAAGAAGCTGGGCAGCACCGCGCTGATGTCACTCCTCATATCCCTCTCCCCCACGGGGGGAGAGGGCCGCAGTTCGAGCTGAGCGGCGCAGCCGCGAGGCGAGGGCTGAGTAGATCTGAGGGGGCGGTTCACACCTATTGGCAGCAATGGCTCCAGTCCCTCATCAACGCGGGAGGCTGGGACGTCAACATCTGCCAGTGCGAAGAAGTCACGCGCCGCGAGCTGGTCGACGTCAAGCCGCCGCGCTATCTGAAGTGGGAGTCTCCGCAAATGGAGGCGCGCAGCCTCGACACCATGCTCCGCGACGGCCCGGTCAACCAGGACCAGATCAAGCGCCTCACCCGCGCGGGCATGGGCCCCTGCCAGAGCCGTCGCTGCCGCGAGCAGGTCGGGCTGCTCCTGGCGCAGGCCGCCGGCACCTCCATCGATCGGATCCCGCTCCCGAGCTTCCGCCCGCCCATCCGCCCCCTGCCCTTGAACGTGCTCTGGCCCGCGGACGAGCCCACGGCCATGCGCGAAGACTGGGTGAGCTGGTTCGGGATCCCCACGCAGTTCAGCCCGCACTGGGAGGCGGGCATGGCCATCGCCGAGCCCACGGCCCAGACGCGCCTCATCCTGAGCGACGAGTGAGCGCGGTCCGCGTCGTCATAGTTGTAGCGTCGCTCTGATGAGCCGGCCCCATGCGAGTCTCGGGATACGGGCTGCCTGCGTCGTACTGGTCGGTCTTGGCCTTTGCCTCGCTGTCTTGCCGCTTGCTGCGCAGGTACCACCCGGGGCGAAGCTCCAGCGCGTCGGTGTTCTATGGTCGGGCGGGGCGCCGCCTCCTGGTTCCCGGATGGAATGGTTTCGGGACGGTCTGCGTGAGTCGGGCTACGTCGAGGGACAGAACGTTGCGATTGATCTCCGATACGCGGAAGCGGGCGAACGCCTGCGCGCGCTCGCGGGTGAGCTGGTGCAGT